>Ga0209755_10006149_pt1 | contig 13388 bp, 4 predicted proteins | sample TergutCo191P1_FD_187301 | JGI IMG/M metagenome (GOLD analysis project Ga0209755, IMG submission 187301) | Cornitermes sp. P1 segment gut microbial communities from Petit-Saut dam, French Guiana - Co191P1 (SPAdes) (version 2) | ecosystem: Host-associated > Arthropoda: Insects > Digestive system >... | reverse complement strand
TGTATAATCCTGTATAACATTGACATGTTCAATATCCAGAGGGTCTAACCCCTCCTGGATCTGATGAACGCAAATAAATTGATTGATTGATGGCATCTTACATTCTTTGTAGGCATATGAACTCTTGACAAGGATGACACTATGTTCCCTTGAAATGTTGGTTGCCAACTACCCATTGTTGTTGCATCATATCCCACAGAAATGGAATCTTTAAATATATGATATCTGGTAAAAAGTCATGCTTATGGATCTGATGACAAATGCATTTAGTTTGCTAGAAGGTACAGACATGTAGCCATATTATGTGTTGTGGATCTTCCCAATTTGATGGGGGAGTGTGTGACTCCCTCTCAAACAGAACATGGAGTGAATGGTTAGTGCAGAATGGAGTAGCATGTACCAGGCACCAACAATACTGTCTTTGCCCATACTTTTGTAAGTGCCCTCTTTCTTGTCCTGTATTATTCTGAAGCTCTCTCTGATGTTTCATTTTTAATTGTTGTGAATTAGTCATGTTTTTAAATTACTTTTTTTTTTATTCCTATGACTGCAGTAACATTGTCTTTTTTGGGAGTTCAATTATAGAAAGGGTCCTGTGAGTCTCAAACATAGATACTGCATAGCAGGTAAAACTTAAAATTAACCCTGTTTGATTTCACATTTGTGTAGTTGTTCTTCCACACTCCCATTTTTTTATCCTAACAGTCATTGTTCCTTACATTGCCATTGACAGCAACACACATTGTATATAGAGGTACTCAGTGACTTGCATTTCAGTACTAAGTGTTTTCAGAGATAGTTTTTGAAACAATGGTAGCTTTAGTTTTTGAAACAATGGTAGCTTTAGTTTTTGAAACAATGGTAGCTTTTCAGGTTATTGTTCAATGCTGAGACCAATAACCAACATCAAAGGTAAAAACAACAACAATAATATAACTTTTTGGTATGTTGCACCAGAACTCACTTTCAGAGATTGGTGTATCACGTTGGTTTGTGTTGTGTTGCTTCACACCTAGGTAGCTCACAAATTGCACAGCCAGTGCCACTGTGATATAGCCTTCTTGAGCATGACTGTGTCTGTCAAATAATATTGGATTGTACAACTTCTGAGAGCTGATTTTGGAATCCATATAAACCTTACTGCACAGAAAAACATTGACTTTACATATCTTAACATTACTCTTGTTTGTGCTGATTTTGAAATTAAATAATACATAATTTTGCTATATAGATATATATGGTTGTTGGAGATACTGCTTTTTTGGAGATACTGTTTTTTTTTTAATTTTGTTTTTCAAGAATGTTAATCTGACCATAGAATTTTGCTTCTGTAAATTAACATAGGACATGCCTATAGACATAATGTAATTTCAAACACTTTGGCAACCCTATTTTTTAGATGTTATCCATTGATCATTATTTGAGTGTGACAGTATTTGTTCTGCTCCCAGTCATGCTAAAATAAAATTCAGTATTGCAGATTGCAAAGGGAGGTAGCAAGAATGCCACCACTGACATTCAAGCTGTATTGTCAGTAATTATCAGATAAGCTTGTTAAGTTTATGTTCCTTGGAAGAATTTATATATGACAGCATTACGACTGGCAATGTATGCGTGAATTCAGGCTTCCGCTGCAAAGCAGATGAGAACTACGCTCTTTTGGGCTGTTACACAGTGATTAGTGGTAATTTCTTACCGACGTATCGGTACAACCTAGCGGTCCCATCTTCAAGGGTCAAGAATTACAGATTCAAAATTAAAGATTCTTGACCCTTGAAGATGCAACTGATAGGTTGTCCCAAAATGTTGGTAAGAATTACCACTCCTTGCTGCATAATAACCGTGAAGAGCACAGTTCTCCTCTGACTTACAAAATAGTGCAGTAATTTTGTTTTGTCATGACCTCAGTCACACTGACCACACTGTTGATGGTTACTAGTTAATTAACGTTTCAAGGTGTGTAGTAAGTAAGTTGTAGTTATCAAGCCTGACAGTATCTGCAGGTTCTTGTGCTGTGAAAGGTGTCCTATTCTACTTTTCCATATGTAGATTATTATCAAAAACACTTCTACTTTTAATATTGGTGTGAGTGGTAAAAACAAGAGAGATGGTGTTAATACAGGCATGGGATTTCGTATAAAAGTGACTTATGGGAAGATACTTGCAGTATTATTACAGCAAAGTTTGTGAAGAAGGAAGGTTGTTTATTCATTTGTGATCTTAGTCTTCTATGATAATGCCCATTCATTCACACCATCCTGTCCAAAAAGGTACAAAATGGAACAACACTTTCAGTTGTCCTTTTTTCATTCGTGTGTTTGGACCATTTATTACAGTATTTCACATTTTAAACTTCTGTTTCATCACATTTGCTTTCAAATTGTGTATAAATTAATTCATAAGGACAAAAGTAATGTGGGTTCAATGTTCTTAATTTCTGTTTATGTATTTTGTGTTGCTGAATGCTGGAAATAACTCTTGTTATATAGTCTAATATTAAACATTTAAGGTTACATGATGTGATTTACTGTATCTTTACTTCCTGCACATGGCCATTCTCTGCCTTTTAGCTGCCCATCTATCAAAGTTGTCATTAGCCTGCCAGCAGAGTCATCTTTTCAAATTCGAAGAAATAAACAACCAAATAATCAGGTGTTAATCAAAGTAAACCATCACTGCATGTCCATGCATGAATACAGGAGTAACATACATGTGAAAAAATTTTCCATTCTGTTACAACATGAAAATACATAAACAGATTTGTTGAAAAAAACAAAATCATAAAATTGTGCTGTGAATGCTGTATAAATAGGTATTGTGGGAGACAGTAAACACATTTTTCTATTTTATAAATCTTCTTAAATGGCAAATTACCAGAAAAACAGCTGTGTGAATTTTGGAGTTGTTTCTCTGAGCAAATACTTATGAGCTTGGATTCCACCTTTACCCTTACTTTTTTTAATTTTTATATTTAACTTAATGATTAAATTGTTTTTATGTTGAATAAGGAAAATTCTTTAAACCATTGTTACCTACAGGCCATTTACATGGAACAAATAATGAATTTGTGGGTAAATAATGTTGCACATACTGATATTTGCATGAGAAACTTTGTCACCTTTTAAAATTTGACATTAAATATATGTAGAAAATATAATCTTAAACACTTCAAAATGGATTATTGTACAGCTGGTATGAAACATCAAACAGTTGTAGTGAAGGGATGTTTTTAACTTTAAAGTTTAGAAATGAAAACCAGATATTACAGCCCTGTATTTCTGTATCCTATTACAGTTTTTCTTTCTTTTCAGCCTATAAATCTTTCAATCCCAAACCAAAACCCTTTTCCATTTCTCATTAATTAGGAGGCAGAAAACAAAAGCAGCTCTCAAAAGTTAATAGCTTAATTACTTTCTAATCGCTTCATTAATTGGGCTAATCACTGTAGTCTGCCGTGATCCATCTTGCACTGTATTTCAGAGAAAACGCATGGATGCAAAAATATGTGACCAGGTAGTGAGACATATAACTGACAAACACACAATCTCTGCTTTGGTGTTGGGCAGGTTGGAATGTACATTCATTATGTAGGTCAGCAACCATTGACAATCGTCAATGGTTGAATGATCTATATTTATTTGTATTTTATAAAACACTTGTGTTTATGTTGTTTTTAATTGCAGGGTAAGGTATAAAACACATTGTCCCATTAACAGACACTTTGTGTATTAATATAGTACATGACACAAATGCTGCGTTGTTTTTTCATGATAATAAGTAGTGCATTTTAAATTATGACACTGTAGTCTATTGTAGAAACTTTAGTCTTTTTATGTAGAATCTAATTCTTTACTTTTTTATTTTTGGCTTATACTAATTATGCTATGCTTATCTGCAAAATGTAACGTCCTTTTTTCTTTCTCTTTCTTATTTTTCTTCCTTAACTTTCCAAAATTTCTTAACCAACAATTCCATACCAATATTTCAATATTGTACCCCATTAATGTTCAATAAAATATCTGGCTCTTGTTAACATTCTCCTTTTTGTCCAAATATGTTTATTTTTCTAACTGTGTCAATTAACTACCCTTACTTAAATTGTGCTATAATAATTGAAAAACTGTGTCTTCAACACCCTGGGGGCTTGTTCCATATTGTGTGGCTGATTCATTGCATATTTATGTGATTGAAATGCTTTGTTTTACTTCTTTTCTCTTATTATGCTGGTAACATGAACTGCAACATTTGTGCTTATATGTAGCTGGTAGTATATTTGTGTGGCCCCCCTCAACATCAGAAGAAGCAACCTGTCCCACTGCAACTCCTCTGTATGTCCCACCATATTCCTGTCAACAAGCTGGTATTTCAGTAATGCCAACTGGCAAGGCAGTTCCCAGGATACCTCTGGCTTCTGTAAAATCTGCACCTGCAACTCAATCTGCTTCAGCTCCAATCCTCACTCCTTCAGCCCAAGACCCTGTGGCCACATGTCCATCACCCCTTACATCAGCGCTTACAATTGCTCCAGAATGTCCCTGCCCTTCATTTTCTGATTCTGCTGTAGCACCCGACATAATATCCATGCCTTTCCAGGTAACTCAGACTGCTTCTACCCAACAAACTGCTCCTTTTCCACAGCCCTTCTCAGTCTATTTGGCAAAACATCATACACCATTGGGAGGAGTTCCAAACCCTACACCCATACAAAAAGGACATTCACAAACTCTAGATGAACTACCCCCTGTACAGACTGTGTTACAATGTCTCGGTCATGAAACAAATGCCATGTCAGTTGAAGACTCCCAGGCTGAGGATTTGGAAGCTCTGAAAGATGCAGGACTTCAGAAGAAATTCTCTTTGTCTTCTCAGGAAGTGTTTGCAATTAATGTAGATAAACCAGCACCAAAGTTTGAAGCACTGTCAGAAACTCTTGAAACCCAGTTGCTGGAGTCATCCCTCACTCCTGGCTCAGTGAAGCGTCCCGGATCACCAGTGCCAATGCAAGATAGTAAAATTAGTTCTCTTCAAGAGCTGGATTTTACCACAGTACAAGAAACCTCAAGACAGGCTGTTTCTGAGCAAGAATCTCGTGTTAAAACTTTAGTTACTGAAATTTCGACACCCAAGGCATCCATTCCTGTCACCAAATCAGTGCCTTCTCCTGTTGACAGAAAACTCTCTGTACCTCTAGAAATTCAATCCATTTCTCATGCTGAAAGCACTCAGCCAACTGGAAATACAGACATTGAAACAAGGCAGGTTTCATGTGCATCTGAGTCACAAGATGTTACTGTTGCTGAGCAGTCATTATTATCTGAGCAGATTTCTTCTCAGTTTTCTGAAGTGAAGTCTTGCAATCAGATTACTATAGAAACACAGATGGTACAGTCACAATTTGTGTCAGAATTAGTAGCTTCAGATGGGCTGAATGTACCTTCCCCTGTTTTAGCTGTGTGTTCACAGTCGGAAGGAATTTTAAAATCAGGAGAAAATATGTTCAATCAATCACCAACTATTTCTTCTGAATCAGTTAGTGGGTTTGTACCTGTGTCAAGGGAGCAGGAGTATTCTGCATCACAATTCCAACAGCAGACACGTCATCTTTCAACTCAGCAGTCATCTTCTCTCACCTCTGAACATGCTCAGTCACTTAAAATCTTTGAAAATGCTCAACCAACCAGTCAGCTGTTTCGTTCCCAAGCACAAGATCCTACAACTGCCAATTCATCACCTTTGCTGTCAACACTTACAAATGCTCCTGATTGCACCTCCTCATCCTTACCATCTGTTGCTGAACCTGTGGCACCTGTTCTAACACAGCCTGCACCTACTAGTAATCAAGCTGCTCATTCAGGTGCTGCGAAACCCATGGGTTCAGCACCACTGCCAATCAGTGTTAACACTCCATACAGTCAAGAAGTTGCATGTCCTTCACCTCTTTTATCAGCACTTACAGTAGCTTCAGATCACCCCTATTCTCCCTTACCATCTGCTACCAAACCCATGGCACATTTTCCAGTACAATCATTACCAGTCAGTACGCAGGCTATAAAACCTGTGTTCCCTGCTTCATTGCCAGCTGGCATCCAAGCTCCACTGGCTCGAGGTGCTGCTTACCCATCTGTTATAAAACCAGCTCCAGTGCCAGCTAACACAGAGGCTTCACTGAAGCCTGAAGATACTTGCCCTTCACCTTTGACCTTAGCACTTACTATTGCCTCTGACCGACCGTATTCTCCCTTGTCCAGTTCCGCGATATCTCCAGGTTTCATGCCAGTGCAGACAACAGCAACACCTATTACTGATACAGCCCCTGCTGCAATAAACTTCACACAAAGTGGGGTTAAAGCACCTTTTACAGAACTACCATTGAGAGATGAAACACAACTGCCCCTTATTTCAGCACCTTCCCAGAAAATTAGTGTAGTCTCTAAACCGCAACATGTATCTACAAGAAATATTCCAATACAACGACCTGTTTCAACTGGACCATTGCCCGTGATAGGGGCCTTCAGGCCAATTATACCACAAACCGATTTTAAGCCAGTTTCATGTAGTGTAGTATCAGATAAGGAACCGCATTTATCTTTCCACCCAGTTTCTGAAGAATTTAAGAGTGAATCTTTGGTATCTGCTCCTGCCAGACCAAAGACACCAGTACAGAGAGTAGCAACGCCTACCTCACATAGCCGCAGTGGAACCCCATTTCAGCAGCAAAAGTGTACAACAACGGGTTTACAAAAACCAGCCATAATTCCGCTTTATCAGCAACAGATGGGGGACTGTCCAGGACAGAGACCCCGCTCTGCTACCCCAACATGTCCCATGACTGTGCCCCGCACGCAGACTCCTCAGCCTCAGAGTACCAAAACTGAACTACCACATGCTCCACAAAAACCATCTGCTTTCTTTCAGCGCCAGCCTCCTCCACAGAAACCTTATGAATCGTATCAGCCAGTTGACCATGATCCCCCACCTGCAGTTGTACAGTCCCAGCCATCAGCTCAGCGGCAGCCTCTTATACCTTTCCCTAATATCCCTGTTCCAGAAGACTTCAAAGCAGAACCACAGGCAGTACCTTTCAGACCTTGTACATTTTCTTCAGCTCAACCATGCTTCACTCCACAGCAAGAAGCACTGGGCCTTTCTCCTCTGTCAGCTCCACAACCTGCACCATCGGACCCTATCTGTCAATTCCCTCCTTTTGCAGCACCTCAACCAACAACACCAGCGCTTGTTGCTAACCCTTCCATTCTGGCAGTACCACAGTCTGTACCTGTTGCCCCAGAACCTTCCATCACTACCACAATGCCTGTAATCCCTGTTTCGGCCACTCAGCCAATATCTGTAGCTAAAACCCCTTCAGCTCCAAGTTCTTCATCAGTCCCAAATGCAGGTGGTAGCGGTGTTGGTGTACCTGGTGGGTCCCAGAAGGGTGCAAGCTTTGCTGGTTCAACAGCCCCTCGTAGGGGAAGGGGAGTACTGACCCAGCAGACATCAATTGTGGGGGGCAGGATCGCCATATGTGCTCACTGCAAGTCACAGATCAGGTATGCAGTTGGAAACTGCACCTTGCTTCTCAGTGTTGTGACCAAGTTTGGTGCACCGCATGCTGGGTTTATGCATTGGACTATTGTAAACAAAAGTATTACATTTACAGATGTGACAGTATGATTAGATTTAAATATAGCAATTGTAGATAAAAGATGAACTTATTGTAGCAATATTCTTTGTATGTGTCTGCATGGTTTGCTTGTTTGCTGGTTATTACCTGAACCTTGATGTAGTAATTTTATGTTTTGCTGACCGTGCAACCTGGTATAACTCTGGGTAAATGACCAGCTTGATGCACAATTACATTGTATAAAACATTTATTATTGTAATCCTGTACATGTTTCGAGCAACATTGTGCTCATTGTAATCCTTTACATGTTTCGAGCAACACTGTGCCTATCATCAGGAGGTCGAATTGTATTAATAAAGTATCTGGTATAGTACTCTCACTAAGTGACCATCCAGTGTGCAGGTTGAGATGTTCCTTCTCAACCTGCACACAATTTGACCTCCTGATGATGAGCACAGTGTTGCTCAAAAAATGTAGAGGATTACAGTAATAAACATTTTATACAACGTAATTGTGCATCAAGTTGGTCATTTACCCAGACTTGATGTAGTAATTTTAAATATAACATCGTGTTTTGTTATAATAAGGAAGTGTGATGACAGTTATGTGACAAGGACTTGTGTCACCGTGAGTTTATGTCTGAGGCTACTGTTGTGAAAGTACAGAGGGTGCCAAAAAAACGTATGCAGTTTTAAGAAAGGAAAAAACTATTAAAATTGTAATACTCAATTTATGCCGATAACAAAAGATGAATACAAGTCACGTTTGAATTCTGCAATTATGAGAGGTGCTCAAAGTGGTTACCATCAGCGTCTAAGCACTTCTGATTACAGCGAACTACTGCTTGAGCATTGTTGACCAAAGTGTCTACATGTATCACTGCACGTGCCATTTCAATTTCCTGCCTGTCGCATGGTGACGCTAGCATTCATTTGATTAACGCCATCTTTTGAGCAAACGTCCTACTACACATTGCTACCATAATTCAACTTTCAAAAGTAATACATAGATAATATCTCTTAAAATGTGTATACATTTTTTTTGACAACCCCTGTATATTACTAGGAAAAAAATATTTGTGTGTTATTTTATAGATCAGGAACAGTGAACCTGTTTAGGCTGAATGTGAAAATGTAAGAGGTTTTTGTTGCATTTTGCATGCCCACAACTGTTAGCAAGCTTTAAAACTTTTAACTTCTCTGACATAGATGCGCTTCAAATGTGTATGATCAGAAACATATTGGGAGGTAGAATCACTGCTTGCATTCAGCTTCTGTTGCAGCTGTGTGATTGTTGCCAAGCAAGTGGTGTGTTTTTGCAGTTCTGCCTACACAAACAATTCATATTTTATTAATAATTTAGTTTTTTTTGGACAAAATATGTCTTTTAAATGAAATTTTTTGTCTTAACAATTTCTTGTATCATGTTTGACACTTTTACCATTAGTTTGCCATTATTGATGTATCTGTGAGGACTTTGACAACAGTAGTGACTTGTCTGTTCTTTTCAAGTCTTCTTAAAATTGAGTTCCCTACAGTAGCATACGAGAACAAGAATAAATGGCAAATGAACACATGACACTTGCAATAGTGACATTGAAAGAAGAATGACATTGTGGATATGTACTTCAACAAATGTAGCATGTTGAAGTTTAACAACAGTGCCAGCTTGCTACACAAGCCCACATCTCTATTCACTACACTGAACTATCACAGAGAATAGTAAAGGTTAGAGCCTGCCTAACTCAATAATAAAGTCATATTGACCTATGAGTTGTAAGACTTTTTTGCTTCATATAGCCTCTAGGACATGCTCCTGGAATCTGGCCAGCTTGTCACAGAACACTGTATATTATGGTTTATAACTTTTCAGGTGTGAGAGATGACCAAAATTTTGTTTATTCAGCATTCTTATCTGTACGTAATTAGTCAATGAATATCACAGAAGACTGGAATTGACCAAGACAGTGCACTAGCTAAAAATGGTTAGTTGGATGCTTCTTCGTTTGACTATTGCCCAGTGACATTTCTCTGCAGGTTTCAAATATGACACATTCATTCATTCATTCATTCATTTTTTATTTCCGAATATCCTATTACAGGTACAACCATCAGGATATAGAAATTGTCACATAACTTATATACATATCTGTGAACTTACAGTTGTCACATATAACAATAATAAAATTTAATATTTAAACACTATAATAAGATTAAAAATAACAACATTGTTCAATTCTTCTATTTGGATTACCAACCTCATTAACCATATGGGGTATACAAGAGTACCCATTCATAATTAAAGAAACATTCTGTATATATATGATTAATTTTTACCAGCATGAAAGTTACCTATAAGTACCCTCTATATATCATAGTATTCTTGAATAGAATACAAAGAGTGCCGACACAAGAACCCCTTTAGGGTTTTTTTAAAACTTTTCAGGTCTGACGTCAGGGCTTTTATATATTCAGGTAGGTGATTGTAGATCTTTATGGCCATAAAATATGGACCATCCTTATATTTTTTCAAATTCGCAATCGGCAGGTGAAGATCATTATTATATCTGGTTCTATATTAATGAATTGCATTGTTGGATGAAAATAAATGTTGATTCTTAACTGTATACAACATGTAACAAATAACATGGAATGCTTTGACATATTTATGATGTCTAAATTCGGATGCATGCTGGAATGTGACCTGAATTTGAATATGAGTTAGATGTCAGAGTAACAATTGTGGCTTATGTTTTGCAAGTTTAGTGATAAATTCTATGTTTCTGAATCTTTATGGTTTTCAGTATATTGTTACAATTACACTTACACAAGTACCAGTGTTGTATGCCCTATACTGGAATGTGATGTGTGTTTTGGAAGTGTGTAGAACAGTAGTCTGTAGATACACCATAACATGATATGTCTTTTGTGTGTGTTTTTTTGTAATTTATGTAGTGACCCAGTACCTCAGAATATGTAGCATCAAATGATAGTATGGTTACTGAGTAGTGAGGTAGGAGGACTGGAGAAGGTCATGATGGGCCTCATTCAGAGATTCGAACCATGAACTTCTGATTACAAGTCTCAAGTATTACCACTTGGACTTTCTTTTGGTAATCTTGCATAAATGGTGGTTTTGATGAACTGTACAATATTCTGTAGTTATTGATTATTTTGCTTCTTATAACCAAATATATTTTATGATTTAAAGGTCCTTTCTGTATTATAATCACCGAGTTCCTGTTTAATATTTGCTATCAATGTGTGAGTTCAAAATATTACACAAGGTGTATTACTTATAGTGAAGTGTATCAGTTCGTTTTCCATATGTGTTCGGAAATAGAAAGGTACTGGAATAATAACCTAAGGTACTTGCCCAAGCCCTGGAATTTAATCAGGCAGGTATGGAATTAATCTTAAGTGATTTTTAAAGTAGGCCACATAATTAGAGTGTTTAAACTGATTAATTATGATGGTAATATAATGTACTGACCTACCCAAACACAGTGAACTACAGGACTGGTAGTCCATTTACTTCCACACCCCAAGACAATGTAACGTAGTGCCCTGAGATATTAACTCAATGCATATAACATGCATTGTTTGTAATCTGTGTGTTATTAATCAATAGGGACATGATAATTTTGCTTCCAGTTGATTAATGTTTGTTGTTAGTAGTAAAATACTGAAATTTATTACCAGCAATCTGTTGCTTTGGTGTCTCCCTTTAGACACTCGTGCTTTCCTGGTAGGTATTTTGATCAAGTTATTTTGTTTCAAATATTTGTAGTGTAAGTGGTTACTAATCCTGTCATGAAGTGGCATGATGTGTGAGTTTTGTGTTTTAACTTGGTCTTGTATGTTGAATGTTAACAGAAGCTTTAGTGCAGACAATCAGAGAATCAATGGAGAATGATGTTTATCCCACGTGTGTCAAGTGTGAAAAAAAGATAAGAAGGTAAAGTGGTTTATCATGTGGAACTTAATGATATGATGTGTGATGACTTCCATGATGTCACAGCAGCAACTGGAATTTGGTTATGTTATGGTGGTTACATGAAGGAGGCTGAGATGAGCAGGGCAGTTGGTACATACAGTGAAAAGGGAAATGCCTACACAGTTTTGGTGGTCAGATCTGAAGACAAGAAGTTGCTTGGAGGACCTAGGTGTGGGTGGGAGGGTAATATTAAAATGTATCTTAAAGAACTGGGATGGGAAGGCATGGACTGGATTTATCTTGCTTAGGATAGGTACAGGTGGAAGGTTATTGCAGACATGGCAATGAAACTTTGGGTTCCATAAAATGCAGGGAATTTCTTGGCCATCTTAGAAAATGTTGGCTTTCCAGTAAGGCCTCTGTGGAGTTTTCAGTCTATCAGTTGTTTAAAGAATAAGAAGTGTTTGAGTCTACTGGTGGGCCTGAATCTAAACGCATTTCCATTGTTGTCAGTTAAGAGAGCAGAGAGATAACTGTTAGAAGTGAAGAAGATGCAAGCAGAATTTTAGTTTAGAAACCTGGAGGGAAGATACTGCCTGGGACATTCATTCATAGCCAGAAGGACATAAAGTGGTTATTAAAGAAATAGGACATGGAGGTGTGGGTGTGCAGTTTTTAACACATTGTGGTCTACAAATATGGCATGTCATTGATATAGTATGTGAAACTGTTTAGCAGTGGTTGGTGACCAGATGGGCTAAATTAATCCACCAAAATATAAGAAGAATCTTTTAACTGGTCATGTGGGTTGTAAACAGAACTGACTCAGTATTTGCTGAAAAATTTTGCATTTAATGATACCACAACTTTTTGTAGATCATCTAACCTTGAAGCTGATTGGGTAAAAGGGAAACATATTGTGCTTTCAGTGATTGATGGAGCTGTTTCAACATGTTTGTACCCCACAACACTTCCAAAGGACTTAAAAAATGCTGGGAGAAATGATGGAAGTGATGAGTCAGTGTATTGCATTGTATAAGAGCTCTTAAAATTGTTTGTGCTTTGTTTTTCAATATGTTATGAGTCTGAGAGTGCACTGTTTTTAGTTTTGTACTTAACACTGATTTATGCTGTTATTAAGAGAGTTTGAAACGGTTTTGTCTCTGTCACAGTAGTTATGGTTTAAATTATGATGTCTTAATTAAATCACTTTGTAAGAGTAAATAATAAAAATGAAATTGTGAGTCATTCAGCATTATTTTAGAATGCATTTCTGTGCTACAGAAGATCAGAAATACCAAGAATTTTAGATTAAATCTCTGACATTAAAGAGTGTTGCTAATGTAATTCAGTTCTTATGACTGACTAGACACTACAGTACTGGGGAGTATCAGTTGTTAACTTGCCAATAAAATTATATTGTAACATAAACTAATTAAAATTAAAGGGAGGCTGTGTTGTGCACATTATTGTAATGCATGTCCTTATAGACAAGTAAAAATCCTTTGTTTTTAAATTGAACAAGTATTATATCTTCTCGTCTGATATAGTGACAACAATTATGTAGACTTAACAACTGTGGTTTTTAAAGCAATTTGATCCAAAATAATTGAAATAATGTCTTCCAGAGGCCCATTCATCACTGCACTGGGCAAGAACTGGTGTCCAGACCATTTTAAATGTGTCAATGCCCAGTGCTGTCGCCCACTGGCAGACATTGGTTTTGTAGAGGAGAAGGGAGAACTGTATTGTGAATACTGCTTTGAGAAGTACTTGGCCCCCACTTGTGATAAATGCAGCACCAAGGTCAAAGGAGTAAGTTAATAT
>Ga0209755_10006148_pt1 | contig 13388 bp, 10 predicted proteins | sample TergutCo191P1_FD_187301 | JGI IMG/M metagenome (GOLD analysis project Ga0209755, IMG submission 187301) | Cornitermes sp. P1 segment gut microbial communities from Petit-Saut dam, French Guiana - Co191P1 (SPAdes) (version 2) | ecosystem: Host-associated > Arthropoda: Insects > Digestive system... | reverse complement strand
GCTGTGTGTAGCGGCGTTTTACCCTGCGGCATTTTTGCGCCGTTTCCCACATTTCTTGACTGACAATGGCTTCGTGGGTGTTCTCGAAAATCAGCCATTCCTCTTTGGGCTTCCATGTGATTTTTTTGTCCTTGTAGGAGTCCTTTTGGGTGCGGAGGTTGACCGTATGCCCCGCATATTCGGGCTTCGAGATTATCTTCGCCACGGTGGACGAGTTCCACTCGTAGCGGTATTTGTCCTCGACCCATTGATGGTCGCCTACGCCGATGCGCGTCATGTGAAAGCCGGGGCGTTCGATTTTTTCTTCCATAAGAATGTTGGCGATTTGGCTTGGGCCCTTGCCGTCAATCGTCATTTGGAAAATGTGTTGAATGATGGGGGCTACTTCGGTATCCACAATCCATTTTGTTTTGTCTTGCGGGTCTTTCAGATAGCCGTAAATGTGCTTGTTGGTTGAACGCTTGCCGCTTCGTGCTTTGGAGCGAAACGCCGCTTTCAGTTTTTTTGAGTTGTCGCGGGCGTACCATTCCGACATGATGTTGAGAAATGGAGCAAACTCCGCGCTCTCGCTATTGGCACTGTCTATGTTGTTTGCAATTGCGATAAAACGGACACCTTTTTCACGGAAGAACACTTCCGTATAGAAGCCCGTTTGAAGGTAGTCCCGGCCAACTCTTGATAAATCTTTAGCCAGCACCACGGCTACGCTTCCCGCTTCTACCTCGGCTATTAACTGCTTCCATGCGGGTCTGTCAAAATTTGTGCCGCTGTGTCCATCGTCTGAAAAATGGCGGACGTTGAAAAAGTTGTTTTTCGCGGCGTATTCTTCAAGCATACGCTTCTGTGTGGTGATGGAATTGCTTTCCCCTGCCAGTTCGTCATCACGACTAAGGCGCGTGTAAATCGCCGTGTACAGGGACTGGTTCGGTTGCTTATTAGTAGCACTCATAATGAGAATCTCCTATCAAGCAACCGCCCCATCCGTAGCGACTTCATTCTACTACAAACCGGGCATGAAAGCCATGCCCGGTTCAAAATTTTTGCTGATTTCTTCACCGTTTTGTTTGATAAATTTCCTCGCTTTCTCATAGATTCGCCACCTTTGCAAGTGATGTGTCGTTGCGGATTAAACGCATAATTTTATCCTGCGCTGTTTCCTTCGCGTTGGGGTTAAAGTACACATTCACCGTAAAAGTGGTGGAGCCAATGCGTTTTGTGAAACGGTTCGGCTCCTGCGGCTTGATAATTTTTACCGTTGGATTTTTTAAGTTCATGCCATCAGCTCCTTTTCATAATTTTTTCAAATGTTGTTGCAATTCGGATTCCTCAACTTTGAGTAATCCTCCCCCCGTTGGTGTTGCATCAGGGTGGGGTAGCCGAATTAACTCGGAGTGTGTCCTCCGGCGTTACCTTGTTTGCGTTATCCCGCACACGTTCCTGCTTTGAGCCTTGTATGACTATGGCGCGTTATCACGGTTACAGCCTTTTGCGTCACATCTCCGATGTGTGTTCCATGCAAAAGTTGCAGTTCCCGGTATCTGTACGAGCGCGTATTCAGTTTTCAAGGTGCAAACTTACTACCTCTAGCCGTGAGGATGGGTGTTTTGCGGGGTAGCGTTTACGGTTCACCTTATAGCCGTAGCAATGGCGAGAAGTTGCCCTGTTGCGAAAATTTTATTGCGGTACACTTACACCCTATAGCCGTGAGAGGTGGCGTTTGTACGGGTTGGCATTGTAAAAATTTTCGCTCTATATCACATAGCCGTGGCAAAGGTGAAAAGTTAATCAGTGGCAAAAGTTTTTATTACGCACACCTACACCCTATAGCCGTGGGAAGTGGCGTTTGACACCCTACCTTTGAAAAAAATTTTTCCCTCATAAACAGTGCCGTTGAGAACGCCAAGTTGCTCGCAATTTTTTGTAAATTTTCGCTCTATATCTCATAGCCGTGGCGATAGGCGTTTTGGTATATGTGAAAAGAATTTCTTTCAAATAGTCGTGACATTTTTAAGGTAAAATCGCCCCCTTATACTTAGTAGCCGTGGCGATACGTGTTTTGTTAGGGGGTGGGGAAATTTTCTTTGGAGTTTTATATGCGAAGGCATGAAAAAACCACCTAATCACAGGTGGCCGAATAGTTTTTATGAGCTTGGTAAACTTGGTTTGGTCGGAGTACCCAACTTTGGACTTTCCTCTTTGGCAATTTCGCAAACCGTTATTATTTCCATACAAAAAGGATGCCCAAGTGAACGAGCATCCGATTTGAGATTATGCGTATAATATCTCGGTAAATATTATTTCCTCTGCCGTGTAGTGCAACCCCGCCATATGTTGCGCCCATGAGAGCGAACAAGCGGCTTTGTCGGGCGTTGGGTGAGTTGTTCCATGAGTGCGTCCATACGCGCCTGTGCTTTCCGCTGTATAGCACGACAATGGGGGTAAATTTCCTCTCGCGTGAGCATCAAACCATAAGTGATTTTGCAATGCTCTTTGAGGTATCTTTTCCGTATCATGCCGTACTTGGTTAGCGGTTCTGCATCGGGCGGGTCTGATAAAATTATATCGGGTAGCAGATAATCGCCGTGGCGTGTGTACGTTATTTCGGGCATAACGCGCTCCTTTCTACTTTTCGTCCTCTACCATAAGCTGATATAACAATCTCGCACCTGCTTTCATACCAATATCCATGTACACTTCTTGGAAAGCGGTTACGGCGTTTGTTATTTCGTCGTTGGCTTTCTCTCGCTCTGTTCTATTGTCGGAATATAAAGTGTTGATGCGGTTGTAAATGGGGTCGCTTGCGGTCAATAACCGTTTGCTATATTGCAGGTCTTTATCCTGTTCGTGATTGCTTTTCCCGCCGGTCAAAATAAATGCTCTTGTTTGCTCCAAACTTATCCGGGCAAATGCTTCGTTGATGTGCTTGCTTGTTCCGTTCATAAATTCACCAATCCTCTCATGGTTGTTTTTCGCAACACGCTTGAAGGGTTGGGTTATTCCGTGATAGAATTGTACTGCACCTTCGGGTGTTGCATTTGAAGCGGCGGGAAACTTTAGACGGTGTAACCGCCGCTTCGGTCATTGTATTTTTTTGTGCGATTGTTGCATTTGTGGGCGGGTTAAATCCGCCAAAATGGTAGTTTGCCCCCTTTCTATGCTATGTTGGGTGATGGGCGCAACTTTGCGCTCTCTACAATGCTCGCAATCTCTCCCTTTTGGCTGTGCCGTGTTCTCTTGCTACGGATGGGACGGCTGCCACGCTGTATTAGTGGCATATGTACTGTTTTGGACATATGCCCTTTACAGTATAAATTTTCAAAAATATTCTCAATTTCGCGGGAAGCCAGTAAATCCTTGACGTTCTGCGTGATGCCGCTCGGCACGCCGCCCCACTTACGGAAGCGTTTCCAAATCTCCACGGTATATGCCGCTGTTTGCTCGTCTTTTAGCAAAAGATGCATCTCGTCAATATAAAACCACGTTGTTTTTTTGGCGACGCGATTGACGGTAACCCTGTTCCAAACGGCATCCTGCAAGATTAGCATTGCAATCTTTTTCAGACCTTTGCCAAGCTCTTTGATATCGAAACATATTAGACGGTTTTGTGCATCGATATTGCTTCGATTGTTAAAAACATTCAACGAGCCGGTCACGTAAATTTCCAAAGCTGTGGCAATATGGTGTGCTTCGGCTTCGGACTGTTTCCGCAAGAGATTGTACAAATCTTCGAGCATGGGCATTTTTTCGGGCTTGGGGTCTGCGAAATAATCGCGGTAAACAAGCCGAACGCAACGGTCGATGATTGTTTTTTCAATCGGCGCAAGACCGTCTTTGCCGCCAACCACCAACTCGCACAAAGACAGGATAAAATCAGATTTGAGCGTTAGTGGGTCGTCCTCGTCCGAGTAGTCCAAATTTATGTCCATCGGATTGATAAATTGAGACGAATTTGGCGATAGCTTAATTACCTGCCCACCAAGTGCGTGGACTAACGGATGGTACTCGCCTTCGGGGTCCGAGATAATTATATCATCGTCCGTAATCAAGAATACGTTAGTGATTTCGCGCTTCGCAGAGAATGACTTGCCGCTCCCCGGTGTGCCTAAAAACAGGCCGTTTGGATTTTTTAATCGCTTGCGGTCAGCCATAATCAAGTTGTTAGAGAGCGGATTTATTCCGTAATACAGGGCTTCTCCTTGCTGCAACAATTCACAAGTTGTAAACGGCACAAAAATGGCTGTGCTGGATGTGGTCAACCCCCGCTGGATTTCGATTTGGTTTAACCCCAACGGCAGGCTACTCATTAGCCCCTGCTCCTGCTGATAATCCAATCGTTTCAGGGCGCAATTATGTTTTTGTGCCACGCCCGCCGCCGCAAAAATATCGTTTTCCAATTTGCGCTTGGTGGTTGACGTATTCAAAACGATGAATGTGATTAGGAACATCCGTTCATTCCTACTCTGCAGGTCATTAAGAAGTGCCGCCGCTTCCTTGCCGTATGTCACAAGGTCGGATGGCAGAATTTCCATGTCATATCCGCTGCGAACTGCGCGCTTCTGCTCCTCGATTTTCATTTTATCGAGGTCGGAAAGTTTGCGTTTTACCGTTTTAATTGCCTCGGCTTGGTCGATGGAGCGGATATGGATATTTACTGTAACGGGGGCTGAAAGGTCAAGAAAATCTGCAAGTAGCCTGTCGGATAATTCCGGCGCGAGAATTTGTACATAACTTGCGGCACCATGATGATTGCCTATCATGTACGAGCGATTGTCGCGGAAATTAAATGACGGCGGGGCGATTGCGTCCTTGCTGGAATTACCCGTAAGCGGAATATTGCGCCAGTTGAAGCTGAATTTTTCCTCGCCGTCCGGGTGAAATTGCCCGTGCATAATTTCCAACCGCTCCAAGCCGTTAAGGGAACGTGCAGTAACACCCAGCGTTTTGAAGTTCGCCAATACATCGGACTCAATGCGTTCAAGGCGGGGCTTGGCTTCTTTCAGCGAATCAGCTTCGATGCCGAAGGTGATATATTTCTGCTTCACAAGCCCGTTATTCCCACGCTCAAGTTGCGATTTAATCATATCGGCATATTCGCGCCGAATATCGTTGAATTTGTCATCGCGGTCGGGAATGTCGATGGATTGGGCAAATTCCTTGAGGTTTATACGCTTATTAATGAAGGTAAGCTGAACCGTGATAGATGCGTCGAAGTAATTTAGGAAATCGCAGTATGAATCAAAAATGGCACTTTTGTCCTCGTTTTGCGCCAATTGATAATTCACATCTGTGAACGTAACGGTTTTCGTGAACAAGCGGTCATTCACACGACAGATGCCGTCCTTCATCATTTCGCGGTATGGGATGGACTGTTGTGTGCTTTGCGGCGTATCGGAACGACCGAAAAGTTTTCGCTTAATTCCCGACCACAAGCCTTCTTTTTTCGCAGACTTGGGCGTTTTTGTTTTGCCACCGGGCAAAGCCCTTAGCTCCGCACTATCTGCCTTGGCTTTATTTACTGCGGCGGCGAGTTGTTTCTGTCGTTGTCGCTCCTTGGGTTGCGTGGATTGCACCGGCATCCCTCCTTCCGTTTTTGTTTATTTGTGTGGAATTGCTGATAGAATCGGCTTCGCCGCCCTCGCTCAGATATTTGTACAGATTTTCTGTTTTGTATATCCGAACGGGCGGCCAAAGTTTAGTGCGGAGCATATTTCGCAAGGCTTGCTCTGCGGATAGTCCGTCTTTCTCGAACATAGCCAAAAAGAAAAAGGGCATCATCAGCCCTATCATAAGAAAAACTGCCAAGCTGTTGCCGATTGTATCTCGCGTAACGAGATACACCGGAACGCCGATGGTAGCCGCCAACCCGAAACAAATAAGCTGGCGTTTTGTGAGGTTGAAAACAATTTTTGTCTTAACCTTCGTTAAATCCTTGGGAACGGGTACATAGGCCATAGTATCCGGAAATTTGAAATGAGGGGTTTTGTTTGTTCGCCCTCTCGCAATTTCCGTCCCTCCTTTCGCCGGGGATTATGCTTTTTTATGAAACATCTGTGGCGTTTGCAATATGACTAACACCGCCGCCCGGACTTGAATACAAGCAACTTTTCACATCGCGTACAGCTTCGGCGTAAGCGATGCCGCCCAACACAAATGTTACACAGGGAATGGCGACGCTGTTGCCGAGCATTTGATAACGACGTGTGTCGCTGATTTCTTTGTCGTCATGACCGTACTTAGTCCAGCCATCAGGGAAGCCTTGCAGACGTTCGCATTCCGTAGGGGTAAGGCGACGCACAATATATTTTGTGGTGCTGTCGGAAACAACAAGGTTTTCTGAGTCGCCGCCGTAACTGCCGCCCTTGGCGCATAAAGTGCCAACGCCCTCCTTCAAATCTCCGAAGCCGGACTTGGCAAAACACACATCGGAAGCGCAATCATCCGCGCAGGGGGTTTCGGCATCTGCAAAATCTGCGGGAATACGCACGGGGTTCTGATAATTCAGCGAATATCCCGGTTTGTCTTTTGCTTGGAGTGTGCCGGATATATCGCCAATTTCCTTGTAGTTGCGGCAATCAACGGCAGAAACTCCGCTTGGGTTCGGGCATTTTCCTGCGCGCCTAATTTCGCACACCAAATCCGTTGCCTCTTTATATTGGCGGGCGGTTTGCGTGCAAGCAACGTCGGTTTCTTTAATGTTATCGCTACGAAGTTTACTGAACACGGCAGCGACACCGCCCACGTCCATTGCCGTAACCGTGAACGATACATCCTCGTTGACTCCGCTTCCTTGGGGACCGTTATGGTCTTGCCGTCCAATCATGTTGCCTTGCAATGCATAGGCGGGACTTTCATATGCAACGCACAAATCCGTTTCGGAAGCCATGCCACCCGGTCGGGATAAGCCCGAAGCGGAAGCGCAAAGCGTGCCTGTTACTTTTGGATGAACTTTCGCACATGGAATAAGCACGGCAGGATAACCTTGCCCCGCTTGACCGCCACCTTGCGACAACGCGCAGTGACATTCCGTGGTTAGGAAGCAATCGCCGTTCCCCTTGGACGTTACGCCTGCGGGTTTTTGGTGCGTTACGAGCGGAGCGTTTCGGCTGGACGCACCGCTGTTTGTGGTTAGCGAGTACGCCGTTTCCGAAACATTTACATCGCCGCATTGTCCTTGGTGAACACCGAATGCGAAATCTTTATTTGCAACGATAGGCAGATGCCCGTGGGTTTCACTGCGAAGCGTAGGCGAAATGTCGGATTTCTCAACGGAAATGTTATCGCCGCCTTGGTCGTTCAAAATAATTGCAGGCTCAACAATAATCATGCCGCCCTGATTGCAACCGGGGTTACCGCCGTTTTGGTCGAGGGTTCGGCTGGTGTCGGCTTTGTATATGCCGCTGTGCGGGTTGCCGGAGAGCATGGAATTACTGTTTTTCGCACATAATCCGTAAACCGTTGCAGGCTCGGACGGCTCTGTTAATTTTTCGCACAAGCATGGTGACGAAGATTTTAATGTAGGCGAAATTTCTTCGCTGTAGCCGATACTCCGCGCCTTTGCGCTAGGCTCTTTCAGAAATGCGGCGACGGGATTCTGAATCACAAGCCCTGCCGGGTTGCGACCGCCGCCGCCATCGGCTCCGGCTAATGTTGGCGACACGCCGTCCTCTGCGAAAACTCGTGCCTGTTGGGTTTCCCACGGATTAAGGCATTTTGTGCAGTTGCCGTGTTTTTGTGCTATCGCCGCATAACCGTGACCGCCACCGTTTTCGCCGTACAATGTAGGCCACTGCCCGTCTTCGGAGTGGACACGGCGGCTTTGCACATCCCACGGGGTAAGACATTGCGGCAATTGTGCAAGAAGCGTTTGCTGTTTCAAATTCGGATGTGCAACCAATGCCGCAGATTTTGAACCCAAGTCTCGAACCTCGTCACGCTGATTGGCGGCAAAAGCAATTGTATTTACGCCGCATGAACCTCCACGCACTGCGCCTCCAGCGCATCTTTCAACATCGGCGGCAGTTCCTTCCCGCGTTTGGCAGCACGGCGAAGAATCCCCTCGCAAGCCTTTTTCGATAAACAATATTTCGCCGGGGCATCCGGCTCCAAAACTTGCGACAAGAAAGATTCTACGGCGACGCTGGGGGACTCCGTGAAATTGGGCGTTGAGGATTCGCCAAGCGATATCAACGCGGTCGCTTCGTGCCAGCCCTGAATTTGCCCATCCTCCGGAATCAGGCATTGGAATTTCGGTTTTTGTGAACGCCTCAATAACCGCTCGAAAGTCACTCCCCCGCGGCTTTCCGCTACTAAGCGCACCGGGGACGTTCTCCCAGACTGCGTACTTCGGGTATTGCCCATTTGTTGCCTCCCTCATTTCGTCAATTATTCGTATTGCTTCATAAAATAAACTGCTTCGTTCGCCGTCCATCCCGGCTCTGCGCCCTGCTGTACTAAGGTCTTGGCAAGGCGAACCGAAGGTGATTATGTCAACGGGCGGCAGTTCTGCACCGTTTAATTGCGTCAAATCTCCAACGTGTTCCATGTCGGGAAAATACCGCTTTGTTACGGAAACCGCTTGGGGCAAAATTTCACTTGCCCACAGCGGTTTTATTCCAAAAAAATAACCGGCATAGGGGAAGCCTCCTATGCCGTCAAACAACGAGCCGAGTGTCATATATTTCGGAGAATCCATATTTTTTGCATCCCTCCTCGGATTTTATTTTTTTGCAAGAAAAGAACACGCTACAATTCCTCATCCTTGGCGGTGCGCGTGTTGTTGTCGGGTTCTTTTTTCGTGGGTGGATTGTTGCGCCTGTCCTCGTTACCACGGCGAATGCTACCCATTACAGAAGTAAATCCGTTTTCCGTTTTGACTGCCTCGAAAGGGGGTGCTTCCTTGCCGTTAATTTGTTCGGAAGCAGGGGGAGCAGTTTCCGCAAGTGCGTATCTATTACGGCTTTCAATACTCCCCATCTGCTTGAAAAACGTCTCTGCAATTTCCCGCTCGTCCAAGTCATGGTCGAAAGCCCAATGGTCTGTAACAACTTGAAGCGGATTCTGAAATTTGAGCAAGAAATCAACCTCGGACATTTCAAAATCGTGAATATTCGTCATGTATTCATGGGCGAATTTCGTTAGGGAAATTTCCTGCGAATGTGCGAAAATTTCCGTTGCAGGCCGTTTCGTGTTCCAGTGCAGATAAAATTCGTTGTAATTTTCCGAAAACCGCTCCCGAAGCTGTTCGACTTTTTGGTCGAGAGTCGGTTCGTTTGAGTCCGCAATCAAAGCATGGTGGCCGCTCTTCAAGGCTTCCTGCTCGTGGAAAAAATTCCATGTGATATCCGAGCGTTGCTCATTGCAAAATTCATTCTCGAATACGCTTGCAAGCACTTCCAACGGATTTTGAAATTGAAGCAAATATTCCAATTCGGATTTACGGAAATTGTGCATTTCGGTCATGTAAAAATGAGCATACGCCATTGCTGCAATATTCGTAGACTTGTCGGCAATGCTGTTTGCATCCGTGCCTTTAACGGATTCAATATAGCCGACAAAAATATCGTCAATTACGTTAATAAGCTGACCATGAAGATTTTCCGTTTCCGCATCTTCTTTGAAACTTGGCTCCATCAGGGCTTTTTGTGCGGGGGATTGCTGCATAGGGTCATCTGCTTTCTGCTCTGTTTTAGCTTCTGCACCTATTGCTTCCATGATAAGAATATTAAGTTCGTTGCATAGTGAGCTATCAAATCTCCAAAAATCAGACATACGCTGCATTAATGCTTGCGTTGAAATTATGTGGGGCGCAAGTCCTTTTTTATCTTTGTCGCCCATTTCGCACGCAAACCATGCCAGTCCTCGTATACCCTGCTCCCTAACGCTGTTTTCGCTTTCGGAATTGATGGTGGATGGGTCGAGGGCTTTTTTAATTTCAAAATCAAAACGCGCTGACCAATCGTTGAATAATTCACCATATGCGACACCTGCCTCAAGATTCATGTAGTCAGATATCGCAAGAACCATATTCCGAGACTCTAAAACGGAATCACCCCACCCGACTGAATTTTTTTCTGCTATTTCAGTAGCGAAAGTGATTAAGCCTTTTATTGCACATTTTGCGAATCCGTGGTCGGTCGGGCATATTTGGTCCACAACTCCTTCCCTGTTGATAAAAGTTGCAATCGCAGGGTCTCTTTCCTTTATTGTCGCTCCAATGCCCATTCGCAAGTCAAACTCTGTTTGGGTATCGACGAAAAACTCGCCTTCTTTAGAACTCCACGGCACAACGTACAAGGTTTCGCTACCGTCTTTTATTTCACGCTGTTCAAGACCTTCGCCCCAGCCGTCGCTTAACTGCCCGGACCACCATTCCTTTAATGCAGACATTTCTGCGGAAGTCAGCGGTGCGGTCAATTCCATTTTTGTTACACAGTAGTAATCGTCTCCGGCAAATTCAATCGAGGGGAAGATGGACGAAATTTTCGCACGAAGCTCATCGGGAAGATACTCCGCCATGCCAAGAGCCGAATCCATTCTTTCACGGTCACGGAGAATCTCGCCCTCTATGCCGCCAAGCTGTTCGTGGGTTATCGAATCATTGGGATGTCTGTAACGCTCGTCAAAGAGGTCAACCAAGCCAAGTTCGCCGTTTTCCTCTTCTTCGCGGAAATCATGAATGTAGAATTTCAACGGGCTGTAAAGGATTTCCGTGTGCTTTTCATTTTGCGCAAACAAAATGCGGTCACATAATGCTTTGGCTCCCTTACCGCTGTTTAGAAATTCGTCCATTTCCACAGAGGTCAGATGATTTGTGCGGATTAACGCAGCAGGCGGCATGATTACATCGTCCAGCGGAAGTTCGTCGAAGGGCTTATATTCGCCGTATATTTTCGCAAACGCTTCCTCGATTTCATTAACTCTACGAGGTGTATACTCCAATGCGGTAAAGTCAACGTGAACGTCATCGGTTTCGTTTTCCGTTCCATGTTCGGGGCTACCAAGTTTGTCAATGGCACGAACAACGCCTGCAAGATATGAAAATCCGATAACGTCGGTGGAAACCACAGTATCACCAGCGCGAAGTTCGCCGTTTATTGCGCTTGTAAAATTATTCATAGCCATGCCCTACCGAGCCTCGTCAGCTTTGTTTTTTGGTGTTCTGCCGGGCTCTCTCGTCGCCGCTTTATCAGGCGTAGCCTTGCCTGCGAGTGCTTCTTTTGTTTCCTTAATTTTCGCAAGGGTGGATTCTTGTTGCGCTTCCAATTGCCCTAGCGCAACGCCGTACTGCGCCAGCACTGCGTTTTGCAATTCCACGCGCACCTCTTTTGTAACAGGGTGTGAAACATCACGGAAACCACCTCTGCCATCGCTCATCTGCGGCATACGCATGAAAAGACCATTTTGCCCGTCGATTACTTTAATTCCATGAGTGCCGAACATCCCGTCAAGCGTAATGCTGGCGTATGCGCGCACATTGTTTTTAGGTTCTGTAAGAGGGGTTACCTTTACCTCAAGGTCAATTTTCCTGAGAACCTCCCCGGTTTCTTGGTCAATCTTGCTCAATTCGTACTTGCCGATATCAAATTTACTCATAAACTTACCTCCCGTTTTAGTGAAATTTTGAAAGAAAAAACGGTTCGCCGTTGCCCCGAAATACAGGGCAACGATGAACCGCTTTGATGCCGTAAAAAATCAGTGACTACCCCATAATGCCTTACTTAAACTGCCTGTCTTGAAAAGGCAGAATGAAAGCAAAATGGTGTACCCCAACACCGTCCATATGGCAACATGAGCGTTATCGGCGGCGGGTATTGCTTGCACAAGTGCTGCGTAGATTGCTACGCAAACCATGATGAAAAATCCTTGGAAGCCAAGGGCAAGCAGGGCTTTGATATAGTTGTTTCCTATCTGCCCCCAATCACGGTTTGTCATTGTTGCAAAGGGTATCGGCGCAATTGAAACCGTGAGATAAATCTCCAACATACGTCCGAAGATGATGACGAAGATAACCACGTTCAATATTTGCAGGCTCAGGCTTACGATAAAAGATTCCAGCCATAACCACAGAAGCTCAAAGAATCCCATGCCCTCAAGCTGAACCCTGAAATCATCAAGGGTATCTCCGACCCCGACTTCCAAATTGCCGGTAATTAATCCGGCACTGTTATTCACAACGAACTGCGCCAAATCGAAAACAGCCATCACAATCGTAAATGTATTTGTTAGAATAAACACGGCAATTGCGGTTTTGAAAAACCATTTATAAATGGCAACAGGCTCGAATTGGTGCATATTGTTTTGACCGATAACCAATTGGATAAGCTCGTAACACGCCACAAAGGTCAAAATAATCCCGGCGATGGGCAGAATAACCGTCTCGGATAAACTTTGTATCATGTTAAAAATGTTGGCATTCCAACCTTGCGGGGTCTGCCCAACTTGGTCGGCAATGCCGCCGATTTGATTATTGACGGACGTAAACATATTCTCGAACCTATCCATAACGGCATCGATTAGTCCCTCTTTGAGATTTCCAAAGAGGGAATCGAATAACCAATCCATTTGCTAAGAAAACAGGCCGGCAAGCAACGGAATGACCTGCAAACCGATAATGATAATGCCACCGCCGCTCATAAGCTGCTTAATACCTTGGCTCTTCGCGCCGGGGTTATCGTTGCCGTACCCCTCAAGCAAGTTAATGACACCCCATATTCCCAAGCCGGCTCCAATGGCGACAACAAGGGTGGAAAGCGTTGTTATACTGGATGTGAAAAACTCCATACATACCTCCAAAATTTTTATTTTTCTTGCTTTAATTGCCCCCTGCGAAAAGTACAGGGATTATCACGAGGAACTCGGCTATGCGAGTTCCTCGCACAAAACGTCGAACAACTGCGTGTAAAACAGCGATACGAGAAAATCAAAATCCCCCGACATGGCGGGGGAAACGAATATGGCTGTTTTTTCGCCGTAGGCGAAGGAATCAAATGCAAGTTCGTCCTCGGTAAAGCGGTCTTTTACCGCATCGGCGGCAAAAGGTTCAAGCCGCCAAATACAGGAATTAACCACGATGTTGGCGAAATGCCCTGCCGTCAATTTGAACTCCGTGTATCGCTGTACCGCGAAACAATTCGGGTCGCGTTCCTCTAATTGCTCAAAGAGAAAATCAACGGCGTGTTTATAATTTTCGTCGTTGAAAACATCGCGCCCGTCATCCGCACGCATATATTTCAGCGTTTCGATTACGGAATTGATGTTGCGCTCGAAAGATGGTGCTTCGTTCGCAATGTAGCCGAAAAGTGCAGACATCAACGCAACTTCGGCAGCGAGAAATTTTATATCGCCATAGTAGCGATACCCTGACGTTCCGCCGATAAAGGCAGTCACCA
>Ga0209755_10006147_pt1 | contig 13390 bp, 8 predicted proteins | sample TergutCo191P1_FD_187301 | JGI IMG/M metagenome (GOLD analysis project Ga0209755, IMG submission 187301) | Cornitermes sp. P1 segment gut microbial communities from Petit-Saut dam, French Guiana - Co191P1 (SPAdes) (version 2) | ecosystem: Host-associated > Arthropoda: Insects > Digestive system >... | reverse complement strand
GTGGTTTTCTCTTAGCATTCCTACATGTACTGTATATTGTTAGTCATAAGCTAAATTTACTCATGCTTAGTTCTCGCCTCTCTTAAGACCAGGCATGGGAGGAATATAATTTCCTTCCACTTTTTTTGTTTATAACTGGACTCGCTAAGTGTATCGCGCGAGCAATGTTTGAGCAACACATGTAACAATAGTTGCTTTGTTCTGCGGGAGCAGTCTGCTGTGTAGCTAGAGTCTGAGCAGCAGAGTACGAAGCTGGACAGTCAGTGAGTGCGAACGGTAATGAAAAGTCCACTGGCGAGAATTGTCACTCATACATTTTAGTTGTAAATGCAATTACTCTATACTCTTGCACAATAAAACTCCAATATATTCTGCTTGGGGATTATTGAGAGTGTGTGCGGCCTGCCATACTCCCTGTCTTAACCAGAGTTACGAGCTCCGTCCTCCCTGGGAACAACATCTAAGATATGTTCCTCATCGGGTCCGCAACGGATACAACATAGCCAACACAACATCACACTGGAGATTTGCCACATGTGTTCAGTATTGATTGTCTGTTTCAGGGCTCGGGAGTGATAAAGGCAGGTTTTGCAGGAGATCAAATACCAAAATGCCGTTTCCCAAACTAGTAAGTTGGTATAGTTTCATGACACTGCAATTTCATAAGATAATGTGATATGTTACAGACTTTATTTCCCTCATTGAAATCTTATTTTTATGTCACTGATTACATTGATGAGAGCCTAAATAAATAATGTGCATATTTCTTTCATTGGGTGTACACCACATGACATTACGTCCATTACATATATAAATATTAGTAGTATATTTCAAAATGTTTTTAGTAAGTAATCTGACAGAACATGGATAAGAAAGAACTGTACAATAAATTTAAATGATTGTAACTAAAAGAAATATGATGTAGCATTGACACTTCTGCATGCCATTGTTGGCATTAGTGAATAATGTAGAGTTATTATTTTATCTGACCAATGTCATTGGTTATTTAGTGTTGCTATTCCACTGTGCATATGAGTGGTTGCTGAGTGGGCTGTAGTTTATACAGTACATGGGATACATTAAGTTACCAATGGTATGTGTCTGATACACTGTTTATAATACAATAAATTTACATGTTTGTATGCACACTTGTTAGTTGTATTTCTCATGAATGACCCATATCATTCTGTCAGGGCCGAGTCTTATCAGAGCCCATTACCTCACATGGACTGTTCCTGTGAGATGTGTTTCATCCCATACCACTGTGTTGCATCCAAGAAGACTTGGATCTTCAAGTGTTGTGGGGTTTTGAGAAACAGATGCTAAAGAGAATATTTGGATCTAAGAGGGAGGAAGTGACAGGAAGTTGATTGCTATTGTCTGAGACATGATGCTGTGAAGTTTGATAGATATTTTCCAATTAAATCATTGCATTGCCTTCATAGCCAGGATATATGTGATGCCGTGTAGTTGGGTACAAATTTATTCACACTTGAAAGGAGTGTATGCCTCTATCTTCAATGTAGGAGTAGAAATCCTCATAATAAACATGGCAAAAACTTAAGATCTTGCAACTGACAGGCGGCTGGAGAAATTTGCATAGTGTGGATATGAATAATTTTTATATGTCAGCAGATATTGTTATGGTTACCACTTTGTGGTAAATGAGATAGGTGGGAAATGCAACACACTTATGGGATGTGAGAAATACCTACTGAAGTTTTGTTATGGGAAGAGACCACTGGAAGACTTAATTATAGATGGGATGGTAATATTAAAATTGCTCATCAAGGAAGGGAGTTTGGGGGTTTGGACTGTACTCAGCTTGCTCATGACAGGGATCGAGGAACAGAATAACAAACCGTCAGACTGCTTGAAAGGTGAGGAATTTCATGAGTGTGTGAGCATTTTTTAATTTCTAAGGTTTGTTTGGTAGAGTTAGATGATTAAATGTTTTGTCTAAATTGGAGAAAGAGTGCAAACATAATTACATGAAAGTCTCAAGTGGATTTATTTTTGCCAATGTAAGTTGACTAGTGTGGAAAATGTTTTGTGTAAAAGTGTGTTGTTTACTAGCGTGACTGTTTATTTTGGTTTGGTAGTATTGGACGGCCAAAGCACATTCGTGTGATGGCTGGGGCACTGGAAGGCGATCTGTTTGTTGGCCCTAAAGCAGAAGAACATCGAGGTTTACTCAGCATCCGTTACCCAATGGAACATGGTATTGTCACAGACTGGAATGATATGGAAAGGATTTGGCAGTATATATATAGCAAGGACCAGCTGCAAACATTTTCAGAAGAGGTAATTTATGTCCATGATTTTTATTAATGTGCATATAAAGATGATAATGTCTTCTGTTTAATGCAACAGAAAGTTTGTTAATGAGATTACTACCATTGGCATTACTGAACATTGGGTTACAGCCGTCATCTTCACAGTGTCATAACACAGTAGGAGGATTGACAGTCACACTTAACTGCTGTGAAAGCTTGAAATCTGTAGATATGGGAAGGTCTATTAAAAAAAAATATATGAGAGAAACATCAAGTTAAATGGGAGTGAGTTACATTTTGTACAGGTATTCTACTCAAGACATCTGTAGTTTAAAGTTTTTTCCTCTGTATGCTGTATGTGATATGTGCTGTTAATCAGTTGTCATATTACAGTTTGCTTGTAATTGTGTTCCTTTCTTACAGCATCCGGTACTGCTAACTGAAGCCCCTCTCAATCCAAGGCGGAATAGAGAGAAAGCTGCAGAGATTTTCTTTGAAACGTTCAATGTTCCTGCTCTCTTTGTTTCTATGCAAGCTGTTCTTAGTCTGTAAGTAAGTCTGTGTATGTCTACACAATACCATTTACTCCTCTCATATATTTTATGTTGTTCTACCTGTTGATGGGAGCATATTCTTTTTCTAGGCTAGGTTAAATTAGAAATACTTAAAGCATTTGATTTCACTTCTGCCAGACTCATGTACCCTCAATTCGATTTAGGCTGCAGACCCAGTAACCAAATTCAGTCTGACTTCCTAATATGCTGCAAAGGCACACCTCAGATGCCTTGGCTCAACTGGCCTGGTGCAGTGTCATGGGTATACTGGAATGAGGAGTTCTGTGTAAAGTAAAGCACTCTACCTGTACAGCATGTGAGTGAGTCAGACTTGATTTAATGTGACTGGGCTTGATTCACTGTTGTGTAGAAAATAATGTACTGTCTGAGTTTAAATAGTGTGTATCAGTTGTACTCTTTATAGGGATGATCTAAGCTTAAAGTCAGCCACAAAGTGCAAGGAATAGGTAATTCTGTTCTTCTGGAAATGTAGTGTCTTGTGTGTGAGAGTCATAGCACTCTCTGGCTGAAACCATTTAAGTTACATACAAGATTTTGGTGCAACACAGCTGTTCAATGTAAAAAAAAAGGTCTTCATTGTTCCTCTTCATCTGTAGTTGTAGCAGTCTCATCAACAGTATAATATGGACCAAAATGATTCCACATCCCACAACAGCACACCATGGTATATCTCTGCAAGTTGCTGAACACCAGCAAATATTTTTCACCAAGTTGTAATTTTTGGTTGTGTCCATTATATAAGTAACTATTAATAATACTACCACCATTGCAGTACTGCATTTTTTTTTTTTTTTGGTGTGTACCTGATGAGCATTTTGACTGTACAGGCTGTCAGCAGGACACTTGTATTATCATGTTGAATGCAATTATTACAATACTGAAACTATTATGATGTACACAATGAAACATTATGAAATATAATGGCATAAGTAGCCTTCAGATTTTGGGAAGGAAAAGGCTATTCCCAATACTGACATACGAGTAATAATATGTAATATATGTATCAGTGGCTTGTGGTCATTTCCCAGTTCCCCACTCTTTCCTTGATGATGGAAGTATGAGGTGGTTCCCAAAATGTTGGTTTTCATCCAGCTTTGTCATGGCTGATTGTCCAGGAAGATTTTTGTACATCATTTGTATTGTTCCAGTTATGCTACAGGACGCACAACAGGTGTTGTATTGGATTCAGGAGATGGAGTTACGCATGCTGTACCAATTTATGAAGGTTTTGCCATGCCTCATAGTATTATGAGGATTGATATTGCAGGACGAGATGTGTCACGATATCTCAGGTAAGGGTGGCTGGTAATGAAGGTTAATGGTCCTGGCTTTACATACAAGATACTAGCAGAAGTGCCCGTTCTTCTCCTGCAGTGTTCTTGCTTTACTTGTTACTATTACAGGAATGTGAGTAAACACTAAAACAGTTCTGAGATACGCTGTTAGGACTGAGTTAATTTTTTTCGAGTAATTTGAAAACGAGTGGTGGGCTAGGTGGGATAAAATGAAGGAAATATGATATTAAAGATCAGGAATTACACACCCAGTGTTACAGAATCACAACCCAGAAAGCTTGAATCTCCACCTCTACTGGTGTGAGAGTCACAGACTATGTAAAAGAGGTTTGTATTATTTAATAATTATTGTGTTTATGGGGAAAGTAGCATATTGACAAAACCTCAGCGGGTGATGCAGTGTTGTTAACTGGCTAAGTGACCAATTTTCTACAAGGATTTTGCTTTTGTTAATGAGACTGTAGTAATGTAATGTAAATCCTGTATTCAATAGGTTGCTGTTACGTAAAGAGGGTGTCAACTTCCGTACCACAGCAGAATTTGAGACTGTACGAACTATCAAAGAAAAGGCATGCTATCTTGCAAACAACCCTCAGAAAGAAGAAACTGTGGAGACAGAGAAATATCAGTATACACTTCCAGATGGCAGCACATTAGAAGTATGATCTTTTTTTACTGTATACTTTTCAAGACCTTTTACAAACACTTTTCTTTTCAAGTCTTTCCAAGGAATACCATTCAGTCAGTTTCAAATGAAGAATCCAAAATATTTAATGCTGATAGAACATAGTTGTAATGTGTGTTATGTAAGAACTCATATTTGCTTCACTTACCATCACGTCAGCTTTTGTAATGTTACATTACATTGAATATTGAAGTAATACAAAGAGAGATCTTAACAAGCTCTTCTAAATAAGTGTTGTTTGTGGAAGTGATGGAAAAAATGTTTTGTGCATATTACCTGCTGGTAGTGTTGGGTATTATCTACAACCAGTGTGTATGATCTGTGTTACTGCATTTTATGGTGGCAGTTTTCCAGAGTAGCAGTTTGTGCCACTGTTGGTACAGTTGTGCATGGAATTAAATAATTTTATAAGGACAGATATACATAATGGCAAATCAGAGGTTAATTGGCCATGCATTGGAACTTCACAGAGTTACTAGATTTTCTGAAACTCTCAACAGCAGCTCCATTAACACAGGTTTCTGTAATCATCACTTCTAGTATCAGCAAGTCATTAGTTGTTCATTTGACAGTCCATTCTGTGTGACTGATTAAGACTAAATATAGGCCCCATTGAATAAGTTATAATTAAGTGTGCAAAATGCCACACCATCATCAACTTAGCTCATCATGATCATATCACACATATAAAATAATAGAAATGCAGAACAAAGTGCCATTATTTTACAAGGCAGCTGTTGGACTAGCAGAGGAAGGGTAACTGTAGATATTGCTGTATTACACTGTGTTAATTGCAGTTCTTCTTGACAATGACTTTTGGTTGTGGTCTTGTTATTCAGGGTGTGTACTGTGGTCATATGATTTTAGCCCATAATGTTTAAAATCTGTAATTTAAATGGTAGATGGCTAAGAAGATCCTGAGCATTTTGTAATTGAAGTTTTAATGATTATGAAGGGCATCTGATGTAATTTGTTTCACAGGATGAAGTTTTTGTGACATTCCAACAGCATGCCTGTTGTATTGAACAGAAAAACCTTGTTCATGGTATTTGATGTCTCATATGGTTTAGAAGACATTTGTTATGATTATATTTTAAGCACCCTGCACTTAATATTAGAAACTTTAAAGGTGTCTGTATTTTATATGGAAAAGGCAGATCAGGTCTAGCCTTGAACATATTAATTTGCTTCATGGCTGCACTACCTAGCAGAACTTTTATATACCTTGTAGATAATGTTATAAACTCAACAGTGTTTGTATATTGCATCAGACATGGTGATCAGAACTAGTACTTATATTCTCTTCTGTTTTTCTGTCAGAATAACACTGCAGATGAGAACTCTTCACACATTTCTTTTCTGGCTGTCGTAGGTGTTGAAAGTTCTTCGAACATGCCTTTGAAAACAACATGTTTTTTCATTTACTATTATAAACTTTAACCTTCTGGTGCCAGAATTATTTATTTTAATTTTAGCACACACTATATAAAATGTGAATAATACATGAACCAAATATGTTAGAATTATGAAACAAACTGCATTTTTAAGAGAAAAAAAAAAAGAAGAGTATATACCATGTTTAAAATATTTAATACCTATATTTGTTGAATAAATATATAAAATGCAATGTTTAGAGGTTAGCGGTGCAGTTCAACCAATATAGTGGTTGTTAGGTGTCAAAGGGTTAAGCGTGACAAACAAAATTTGTGATAAATACCTTTGTAGCCACTTTGAACCATCCTTTTAAAACTTCAGTTACTTTTTTCCAAAAGTAGCCAGTAACAATAAACATTCATTTACTCTGTTCTGCCCTCTTAGCAGATACAAGGTGGAGAGTCCATTACAGGCAGTTATGATTTGTGTAATTTGGGAGATGTTTTATTTGTGCAGATCCTGAAATCTGTAATTGAAATGTATTATTATCCCTTCATCTGTAGATTGGTCCTGCACGGTTCAGAGCCCCAGAAGTTTTGTTTCGGCCAGACCTCATTGGGGAAGAGTATGAAGGTCTCCATGAAGTTCTGCTTTACTCCATACAGAAATCTGACTTGGATCTTCGCAAAGTATTATTTCAAAACATTGTTCTTTCAGGAGGCTCGACATTATTTAAGGTACTTGGTTGTAGTTTTTTGAGTGGTTGTAAAGTGTATATCCTGCATTGACCTGAATGTAAGGCAGACTTGTTTATAAGATGGCCCCCTTTCACAGTCATCAGTATTCAGGAAAATTCCCATACAGAATGTGTTAAAATTTGTGCATAATCACCTCCTATTTTTCATGTGGTAAATCAGAAAACATCCTTTTTGTGTTTTAATGAATACAGTAAAGCTTCCTCTTGATTGGCAGATAAAGTAGTGTTACTACAGTGTGGACCATTGAAATGCACAGGAAGTGGCATCTGTTAATACAGGGATCATATTTGTTATAGGCTGTCTAATTCTAGAAGAAGCCATTCGTTACTAAGATATATGCATAGCACCGTGAATGGAATTGTTTAGACAAAAGAATAAAAGTTTGGTACAGTAAACACTGATGTAACTTGTGCATGTTTATGCAGTAACAGAGTCGATAAGGAACTGGGTAAACACAGTGTAGTCTGGGCTGGACAGCTATAATAGTGGTTCATTTCTGGGTAGGGGCAGGAGATTTTTTCTTTTCCATGACAATTACACTGGCTCTGGATCCCATACAGCCTCTTCTGTTTGGTGGTCCAGAGGCTGTTACTTTGAGGCTAAAGTAGCTGGAGTGTGAATCTGGCCGCCCATCTTGGCCCTTGAGCTAAGGTTAAGAATGTGTGGAGCTGTGACTGGCACTCCCCCATGTGCCTTTAGGGCATGCAGGAAGACAGGGGGTTTGTATGGTTGACAGTCCAATACACCTTACAAGCACATTTTTATTAATTGAATGTCTGGAGGGAGTTGGTAATTTATTCTCTACATTTTTATTAATAAAGCAGTTTTGTGCATAAGAAGCAGCAATGCAGACTGCTCTCAACATTCCTCTTGGTCTATACCTCTCCTAAATGTGAAGAATTTTCCTTTGGAAGTAGTCTTTCATAACACACTTCCCTTTATTTTGTAGTACTCTGCTGCAAGGATATTACCTCAAATTGTGATCACCACTTCTTCTCACACTCTTTCCATTCATTAGTCACAAGTAAACCTATTATACCACGTTGTATAATGTGAGCTATTGAGAGCATCATTAAGTAAATGGGAATAAATACATTTTATGTTACTTTGAACTTTAATTTTTGTATTCCAGGGATTTGGAGATAGACTGTTATCAGAAATCAGAAAATTAGCTCCAAAAGACATCAAAATAAGAGTAAGTTACATTGCATTTTCTCTTCAGTCTCTATGTTACACTGAAGTTGTATGTCTGTTAAAATGGTGATATTTCTGTTTAGATATCTGCACCCCAGGAACGCTTGTATTCTACTTGGATTGGTGGTTCAATCCTAGCATCACTTGACACCTTCAAAAAAATGTGGGTATCAAAGAGAGAGTACGATGAAGAAGGACAGCGTGCAATCCATAGGAAGACATTCTGAAGTGATTTAATGTGGACAGTGGGTGTTATTGTTGCCTCCTATTACACTGTGGACATTATGCAGGGGTCTTCATGACAGAAGTGTGACATTGCACTAGTGTGGTGGTTGCCCATGAAGTCCTTCTCTTTTTGTTTCTTATAGTTGTTCATTTTCCCTGCGGTCACAGCTTCACACTTGTTCAGCAAAATAAGACTACCACTGTGTTGACTGAGGTGTGTGATAATGGATATTCATAATTAGAAAGTAAAACAGCTCATTGTCATATATTTTTAGGTCAGTGTTTGGAAAATATCTGAAGAATGGTCTGGAAATTAAAGGCATAATTAAGTTATATATTGACCATGCTGATATTTTTTATGTAGTTTTCATTACTGGAATGTTGAATGTATAGTATAGTACCCAGTTCAACCTGTATTTTTCGTCACGATTACAATGAAATATTAATGAGATAGCCTCTGACCTTCTTCCTCCTTAATTCTTTGTCAGGGTTTACATCAGGATGTCATTACACTTGTCTAAAAATTGTGGACTGGTACATAATGTAAAACAGGTGATTAAATCTCATACATACCTATAAAACTGAAGAAACATTTACAACCAGTTGTATGTTTAGTGTGCAGAGTGACATACTGAATACCTCGGATTTATTGTCTGCTTGTTTTTACCATCTGCTGGAATCTAAAAAATTCAAAACATTTTGGATTTGTTGATTTGGGCTTTCCCCTGATTCTGGCATTGGTGTATGAAATACATGTTTTCCAAGAAAATGGGACCAAGGGCACATTGTAAGAAAGTAAGAAAAATGTATACATTCCTTTATTTTAAACTAAAATTATGTGCTGTTTTGTATAATTTATTGACTATAGTGCAGGGCAGCATGACAGAATTACTTTAGTACAAGTATTTGTATACATTAAGAAGAACATCTGTATGTATCCTACACACTGCATCTCTTTGTGACAGAGATACCATACTTAACCAAATAAGGCAACCCCTGTCCACATGCTTCAGTTTTCAGGAAAATACATGTGTAGAGCATGGCTAACTTTGTGTTTATTAGGTGCACTCCCATTTTTTAGCTGGTGAATTGGGAAAAATTCTAATCTTGTATTTGGCGCATGTTGTATTGCATATCTTAGGTACTTGGGTGTAAGTCACACACAGTACTCGTAGATAATCAGCATACCAGCTGCTTTTACATGTATGTGATCACTCTATAAAGTGCTGCCCTATGTTGCATCTGTTATTTCTTCTATCATCATCCTCTTTGTAGAAAAATACTGTTATGGGCTTCATGGACTTCCATGCAAAATTTGGCCTTACTCATAATAGCTGCAGGTTGCTTAACTTGGCTTACTCATCACCAGTGATGTTGGGCAGCTTTTCGTATGTAACTGCAAGCCTACTGTGTTAGTAATTAAATATATGTATGTACGTATGTGTACAGATTTCGTTTTTTAACAACCAAAGATAAATTTCTTGTAGTGAAATTAAAAATAATTATAAGGAGCTATATATATATATTGATTTTTTACTGCACTTGTTTTGTGTATTAACTATATTTTTGCATCTAATTTATATTTAACAATTGTTACAATACACAGAATCTTATATGACTGCAGAGTTGATTTTGTATTGATAAAAAATTGCTTTATACATATTTAGTGTGAAAAATTAGCTTGCAGTAGTTGGCACATTATGAATGCATTAATCATTAATTCTGACAGAGTGTGTGATTTGTGTAATAATTGCTTTAATGTGCAAATAGCTGGACAACAGCTTTTATATGTAGTATTCCCCAAAATATTCCCAGAATACCATCCTTTATGTGTGTTTGATTTTACAGACACTAGTTTTGAGGAATGCTGGTAGTTAATGTGGATGCAGACCTTCGAATTTTAGTATGTCTGACTTGTGTTTAAAAATATTTTTATGACCCACTGTACAGTCAATTTTCTGCAGTTCAGGAGGTGTGTAATTTTCAATGGAACGTTGTTATTTATTCAGCCCATGCTGTTAACATGGGGAACTGATCTCAAGGATTTTCGCATATTTGTAAGGATAAGAGCCAAAATTGCTTTAATATGACTCATCCTGTGTTGTTGCATAAAACTGAAATTATATTCTGTTGTCTATCAGCACTTTTTATCTCAAACTCTCTTCTTATTCCATACCTTTGATGGGCCACCGTGAGGTGAATATTTAAAAGATCTTCGTTCCATGGAGCAGTGCATTAGAAATACACACACCCACTTGCCAGGGGTAGGTTATGGGCATCAGTGGTGAGTATACTTGTAGGCTGTCAAAATGTTAGACATGTAGTATACAAATTAAGTATCTTCATATGTAAGATGCAAACCAAATTAAGAATTATGTTGTACATTGATCTAATGCTGTAACTTTTTTTTTTAATTCCATATCTTAAAAATGTATGAAGTGTAGTTGGATATCATGGGAAATTGATTTTGTTAAGTGATTGCATCTATTGATTTATTTTGTGTAAATTTAGCATGTGAACATGTATTGTCATAACACTGCTTGACAAGATGACAGACGTCTCAAGTTTTTTACTTTTCGCTTTCACGAAATGTGTTCTGTAAACTTTTGCTAACACTTGAGTATTCTGAATAGTTGACAGTATGCCTACATATTCAGTGCTGTTATTTTGGCTTTATGATAAAGGGATATGTGCTTCAACAAGACACAGTAGCACTACCATATACTGCTTTCACTAGTGTCATGAAAAATGTGACTGTTAGAAATGGACTTTAGAGAAAAATAGGGGTTAGAAATTGTTTTAGTTTACTGTGTTGTTTATAAAACCATTCTTACTGAATATGTACTGCACAGACTGGCATGCAGTACACTGCATATCTTTGCATTTCCAAGGTTTTCCTGGATTTTGTAATCTAGAATTGTTTCTTCCTAGTGCTGTTGTTCTGTGGATGATCCCATTTAGGGACTTGCGGTATCTCTGATTTGTAGAAGTACCAGTGGTTTTTAATACTGGACTAGCATTATCCAGTAACTTACGAATTAATGAAGACAGCTTAATAATTTTGTTTATATATTTTGTACTTAGTACTAGCCACGCAGGGTTTCAGTATGCAGTGGTGCATGTGTACAGCTGATATTTACCAGTACCAGTTGTTATAATTGCATGTGTTCATAAGACGAATGGTGTTAATAACAGTACATTTACATTATTTCTGTTATAAAGAATGGTAATGTATGTCAAACTCTGCTGAACTGACAGGATTTTTATGTAGCACAAAGCATGATTATAAAAAAAATGAATTGGAAGAAGAAAAATTTCACTGTTTCTGTAGAATACAATGTAAGAAACTTTTTGATATTATGATTAAGAATTATTTGCAAATTTACACTGCATATGTGATTTTCTAGAACATAAAAGCTTTAAAAAACAATGTAATTGCTATTCATAGCATCACTATGCATTGCATGCATTCATCTTTATCCTCAAGACTGTCTTTGTAAAATGTATGCAGACTTATTTTGGAGGCACAGATGAAGATACTGAAATTTGAGAGAGGCATAACTCAAAAGCAAAGGTGTGTTATGACATCTCCATTCCCAGACCACTACCTGTAAGAGACAGGTTCACATATGGAAGATTACAGTCTTCTGGGATGTCGTCTGGTGGAAATTTACTGACATTCCTCTGAGAGGTTTAGTAAATTTCTACCAGACTAATTATTCACATAATATTCAACATTTAATTTAGGTGATAACTATTTATATTGTACTAGGGGTTTCAGTTTCCTTTCCTTCCTTTCAAAAATGTGTGCATGTGTGTGTGTGTAGGTCATGGGTTGAGAATATCTGCCTTAAGCTGTCACTTTATATGTAAAATACAACAGATCAGTTCATTCTGCAGTGGTGTTTCTCACAGAAACTTCAGGACTGTTCAGTCCAAAAGGCCTAACTGTCTTTGCACTGTTAAATTTGTAAGTTGGTGCATTTTTGCATATTATTTACTCAATGTATTAGAAGTGGAAGATACAGTAGAATTCCATTGATCTGACTTGTATGGGACCAGACAGGTAATGAATTATGGGTCTTTTGGGTTATCAGATGGTACATATACTGACGTAAGTTTTTACAGGTAATTATTTGTTATACTCCTATATTTGGGCTGTACAACTAATGAGAGGAGTATTCCATTTGGATATCTCCATCTGCTGCCTCAGGGTCATCAGAGTCTTCTTCTTTGTTGTCTGGAGTCTCCACAGCTGAAGGAGATGGATTAGGAGAAGAGGGGTCAGGAATTAACACAAGGGGTGATGTACAGAAATTTTTTTGGAGTTCTTTTTGGACATACCTCTGAGATCTGTCTGTCTCACTGATGGAGCTTTTTTCTGGTAAAAAAGCAAAACTTCTATTCTTGGGACTACTCACTTCAAGTGCTGGGTTATGAGGATCTCCAAATTGTCAGACGCTGGATTAAAGGAGTTCTGCTGTACATGCTTACCAGAGCTAGACATCTGCACAGGAAGTTGCAGCAGGACTTGTTATTTCATGATGGATATTAGTGACCAGAACATTGAAAGTGATGGGATGATCAAGAGTGGTTCAGTATGCAATAATTTGGAAGAAGTTTTGACCTATTCTGAGGTACTACCACAGAATTAGCTGGGAGAGACTGAGGAACGTGATAAAGCCCAGGCAGAATATCAGGTAATGATGTAAAGTTCTTTACCAAGCCTGATGCTGCTACTGTACCAGCATGCTAATTGCAGCAGAAGCAGAATACTGACATTGCATTCACAACTGAACAGCATATACTTTGCAGCAGTTTCTTATTTATGCCTGCTTATTGTTTTTTTTAAGACCAGCTTCACTGATTATAGGAATTTTCAATGCCAGAGGAAGTAATGTTTACAGTTTGTATAATGTCACTTCTTGTTGCCTTCCCTATTGCTCCCTGACAATTTCTTTTTTCACAGAAGTGCCTTTATGACTTTATCATTTGACTGGAATACTAC
>Ga0209755_10006146_pt1 | contig 13390 bp, 18 predicted proteins | sample TergutCo191P1_FD_187301 | JGI IMG/M metagenome (GOLD analysis project Ga0209755, IMG submission 187301) | Cornitermes sp. P1 segment gut microbial communities from Petit-Saut dam, French Guiana - Co191P1 (SPAdes) (version 2) | ecosystem: Host-associated > Arthropoda: Insects > Digestive system... | reverse complement strand
ATAAGGGTAGTCGTCAACCTGTCGTTGCTTATTTTGCGTATAGTCACGTATTTGATGACATTCAACACGGATAAATCCACGATCCTGTCCTCGCCCCAATATACTCTCACACAGCATATCGCCAACAACATCCGGAAATAATGTCATTATATCTATTCTCAAAATCACCGCCCATCCTTCCCTATTAGTGTCAACGTGCAAAATCTAGTGTAGCGTATGCGAATTAACTGGCTATAGATTGCGCTGGATTTTTTCGGCCGGCCAGGAAGAAAGCCGAAGGAATATCAGTGCTATTTCGGGGTTTTCTGACGATGACAGACGGAAAAAGATTGTGCAAGATATAGCCAGTTATTTCGTATACGCTAAACTAGTGTTACCCGCATCCGCTACAATGCACTGTACGCTCTACATGCCGTCTATCAGACGAAGTCTTATAAAACCTTCCTCCACGTTTGTCTCAACTATGAACTCCGGTACAGCGGGGACGAGAATTTCGCGTTTACCCTTTATCACATAGACGTTGTTTGCGGGCCGGGTCAGCACATCATCCACACGCCCAAGCTCCTTACCCGTATCGGAATCTATTGCATGCAGCCCTATTAAATCCGTTATAAAATGCTTACCTTCTTCAAGAGGCACATCCTCTTTTTTTACCGCAATGACCTTATTTTTCATCTTTATCGCGGCATCAATATCCGGGACGCCCTCAAGGGCCGCGATTACGCAACCCTTGTGTACCTTTGCGGATATAACCCGAACAGGCGCTCCGTCAATATAAAAATATTCAAAAGCCGTCAAAAAATCAGGCGAATCCGCCCACGGCTGCACCCTCACTTCACCGCGCATACCATGAGTGTTGACTATTATACCCGTCTCAATGAATGTCTTATCTCTCTTCATACAACCTTAGTCAACAATATCAACGCTTATGCGTTTCCCCTGCCGCTGCGCCACACTGCGCATAAGCGCACGAATTTCCCTCGCAATACGCCCCTGACGCCCGATTACCTTACCCATATCGGACGGATTCACACGCAACTCATAAGCCGTTTCCGACTCCGATTCGCGCTCTGTGACATTCACCTCATCAGGATTATCAACGAGATTTTGCGCAATATAGGTAAGCAGTTCCTTTAAATCACTCATCTTCCGAAACCTCTGCCTCATCCTGTGCAGGCTGTGCCGAACTTGCTTTCTTGAGCAAAGCCCTTACCGTATCGGTCGGCTGCGCTCCGTTTTTAATCCAGTAATCGGCACGCTCCGCGTCAACCTCTATCAGCGATGGCGACGTCAGCGGATTGTAAGTTCCGATTTCCTCAATAAATCTGCCGTCACGCGGCGACTTTGAATCCGCCACCACTATCCTGTAATAAGGACTCTTCTTTGCACCCATTCTGCGTAGTCTGATTTTTACCATTTCTATTATTCCTCCGATTTATTTTTGTTTTATTTTAATTCGTGCCTGTTGCACACGATATTGCGAATAGTACACACGGTATTGCACACGATGCTGCACAAGACAGCCGAGATTAAGCCGGTGTGTCACTAATATTTTTGCGTAAGTAGGGCTTTGATGCCCCGTACTGGCAAAAAATATTCGGGACATATTGCTTGATTGAGGCGGATATAGTGCCCAAGCAACTTCTGCCCTACATGCCAAACATACCCATCCCTTTCTTGCCTTTGCCGCCAAAAATCGCCGGCATCCGTCCCTTTGACATTTGCTTTGTCATAACTTGCATAGCCTCAAATTGCTTGAGAAGTCTATTTATATCGACCACAGCAGTCCCGCTTCCAGCCGCAATGCGCTTCTTGCGGCTGCTGTTCAAAACCGCAGGATTGTCGCGCTCATGCTGAGTCATAGAAAGAATTATCGCTTCGGTTTTCGTCAGCATACTCTCATCGATTGAAGCCCCTGCCAAAGCCTTGGCATCAACCCCCGGCAACATCCCGGCAATATCTGAAAGCCCGCCCATAGACCTCACCTGAGTAAGCTGCTCATAATAGTCAGAGAGAGTGAACTTGTTTTTCATCAGCTTCTCGGCCATCTCTTGCGCCTTTTTCTCGTCAAAAGCCTGCTCAGCCTTTTCAATCAGCGTCAAGACATCGCCCATCCCCAGAATGCGCGAAGCCATGCGGTCAGGGTGAAACGGCTCTATCTGGTCAAGCTTCTCGCCTGTGCCCGAAAACTTTATCGGCTTACCCGTAACAGCTCGCACCGAAAGAGCGGCGCCGCCGCGCGCATCGCCGTCAAGCTTTGTGATAATCACCCCATCGATACCGAGCGCATCATTAAAAGCAGTTGCGGCATTGACAGCATCCTGCCCTGTCATCGCATCTACAACAAGCAGTATCTCCGTCGGACTCACCGCAGACTTAATCTTTCGCAGCTCATCCACAAGTTGCTCATCTATATGAAGCCGCCCCGCAGTGTCAAGCAGAACCAAATCATTGCCATTTTTTAGAGCATGCTTTATCGATGCTTTGGCAATATCGACAGGGTTTGCGGTGCCCATTTCAAACACAGGAATGTCAAGTTGCCTTCCGACCGTTTTTAACTGCTCAATAGCCGCCGGACGATAAATATCGCAGGCCGCGAGAAGCGGATTTTTGCCGTTGTTCTTACGCATATATGCGGCGAGCTTTGCGCCGTTAGTCGTCTTCCCCGCCCCTTGCAGACCGATGAGCATAATAACAGTCGGCGGCTTTGAAGATATGGCGATTTTGGCATTTTGCGCACCCATTAACTCACAAAGCTCTTCATTGACTATCTTTATAACCATCTGAGCAGGGGTAAGACTTTCCAGAACATCCTTGCCAAGCGCCCGCTCACTGACTGTCTTGACAAAATCGCGCACAACCTTAAAACCAACATCAGCCTCAAGTAACGCAAGCCGCACCTCACGCATCGCCTCTTTGATATCGGCTTCCTTCAGCCTGCCCTTGCCGCGCAGCTTCTTAAATGCGGCATTTAGTTTTTCAGATAAACTCTCAAACGCCATTTATATACCTTCTTCGATTCTTTATTCAAACCTTACAGCTCAAAATAGTGGAGAGCAACCGAAAGAGCATCACCGTCACCCGCAACCGCATGTTCAAGCTCCGAGCGCGCTTTACACCATCTATGAACAATGCCTGTTTTCTGCTCTATATCCGCAAGAGTCTTTTCCGCCCGCATTATGACGTCATACACACCTTGCTTAGAAATCCCGGCGCTCTCGGCAATCTCGGACAGCGATAAATCTTCATTATAGTAGAGATCATAATACTCCTGCTGTTTTAAAGTCAACAAGTCGCCAAAGAAGTCAAACAACATCGTACGCCGCAGAGTCTCATCGCTCATATCGCTCTCCCGTAAAGTAAAAACACTTAACGCTCCGTAAATAATAACCCATCCCGTGACCATTGTCAAGCAAAAATACGCTGTCAAAGGCATAGTGCGTGGATAGCGGTTATGCGATAGACAACGCCATAGAGGCATGCGCAAAACTAAAATATGAAGAAAATAAAACAATATCAATAAGTTCTGCATATAAAAATGGATTTTTGCTTATTAAAATTGAAAATCCGACAGCAGGTGATGTAAAAGTAGCAAACAATAATATAGTGACCACAAAAAACAAAAAGGACTTATCCGGCATTGGCTTACAATCAATAAAGATTGCTGTTGAGAAATATTTTGGCGATATGACATTATCGTATGTGGGCGGCACATTTAGCTTAGAAATCGAGCTTGATTTCAATATGCAAGTTGAATTATGACGTTTCACTCCCTCAAATGCGCTTTTTACGCCAAACCTATTGTAAACGCTAGAAGGCTGTGCTACTGTTTGTACACATGCTGCCTTTAGCTATGGGTGTCTTTACAGTTGGTGTGTCGCTATTTGCAAGTTATATCAAAGATAGAAAATACAGGCTGCAAGTGCCGGAGAAAGACAAGGTGGTGATATTAGATATTAAATGAATAAGATTAACAAATTCCTAGCAAAATTTGGAGGATTATTTGCAGCATTTGCGCTGATGGCAGGCGTTGCTTCTGCCAGAGATTACTGCATTTTAATCTTCCACCAACCAAAAGTGCCACAGAGCATGAGCAAGTTCTTGAAAAAAAGCAATAGCACGACAGCGCAAGTTTTGCTTAACTAAAGAAGAAGTGCGGCGCTCACAGAAAAAGGGTTAACGTCTAAAACACATTAGCCATAACTTGTAAGAAAATACTGATGTAGGAGGTATATCAAAATTGAACAATATAAAAAAGAAAATTGGAATATTCTTAATTGTAACTGCACTCGCAATGTCAATGCTATCCGGAGTAGCCCTAGCTGCTCGTCAAATCGGAACTATTACAAATTTCAACGTTCCGGTATCCGCGACAAATGAGAGCCAAGTTCCACTGGCGAGAACTAAAGCAGTTACGGGTAGGCGAGGTGTCGTCAATCTATCAGGAACAGCCACAGGTTCTCCGATTATCACAGCGACAATGCGAAACTCGAACAAGGAAAGTCGCGGAACCACAACGTTACGCCAAGGGGAGAGAGTTACTTTTGCCACCCCAAATGCTCTGGCAAATTTCAACTATTGGCTCTGGCTTCGCTCAACTCAAGTTCCTCACGTTCCGCAAATTACCCATGTTGTTATTTCTGGTTCATGGTCACCGGATGAAAGTTAAGGCGTAAATTTATGCAAATGAGAGACTTTCTTTCGTCAGGGTTTCTCATTTGCAAACACATGTAAAATGCTGTAACAAGCATAACACAAAACTGAAAGAAAAAATAAATGAACAGTTTCTTACTTCAACATCGCTTATTCAATCGCTACACGTTAATTACCGCAGTATCATTGTTTAGTGTGTTAATATTGTCTTGGTTTTTTGTTTCCGGTTTAAGTGAAGTGCTTTTCATGGATTACAGCGCACCGGATTTGGGTGGTCGTGATCATGCGGAAGCGCGTGGTGAAATGCTACCCATTTTTCTTCAACAAATTATGTCTTCGGAGACGCTGATTAACTCGTCAATGACATATGTAGTCCTCTTTCTTCCTTTGTTTTATATTTTTCCCACAGTGACTTTTTCGTCAGAGCTGAAGAGCTGTTTTGTGTTCGGTGTGCATCGTTTCAAGTCTTCTTCAAAAAGCTTGCTGCTCGCTATTGCACAACACTCCCTTATTGCAGCTCTTGTCAGCACAGCCACATTTATTCTGTTTTATGCAATCATCGGATTGTTTGTCACCGCACATTTTGACTGGATGACCATGTTTGGTCAATTTTTCCACGGTGACCTTTACGAAAACAATCCTTTATTGTTTTTCATTTTCATGTTTTGCACCATATATTTTTCGTTTGGTTTTTTATTTGCATTTATATCCTGTGGTCTAATGTTGTTTATTGAAAGACCGTATTTTGTGATTTTCGGGATTGCGGTCGCTTATTACGTTTACTTTTATGTCGGCTCATATTTGGATTATTTCTTATCTTTACTTTTAGGGCATCATATTGAACTTTTTTGGCTTGGTAATACGGTAACAGCATTTAACACATACCAAACAACACTACAGGTATTTATCCCACTGATACCAATAGCAATTTTTGCCGGTATTTTAGTATTTTTGGGCGTACAAAAACGGATAAAAAATGTTTGTACATAATATTCAGCAATCTCGAACTTTTGGTGAGGAGAGCATAAAGTGAGTTATATAAAAGTTGAAAATGTCAATAAATCTTTTAGAAAAAAAGATGTACTTATAAACGTTTCTGTTTCTTTAGATAAAGGAAAGTGCTATGGTTTTGTGGGCAACAACGGATGCGGAAAATCAATGCTTTTTAAAGCTATATGCGGGTATATAGACATTGACTCCGGAGCTGTCACGGTAGATAATAGGCAAATTATTGGAGGAAAAAAGTTTATTGGCAATGCCGGAGTACTGATAGAATCGCCCCAATGGATGGGTGGTCTAACGGGTTACCAAAACTTAAAGGTACTGGCTGATATACAAAAACGAGTTGATGAGAATGACGTATTGAATACACTCGCCTTAGTCGGGCTAATTGATGAAAAAGATAAGAAAGTACGCAAATATTCTTTAGGAATGAAGCAGCGGCTACGGATTGCTCAAGCTATTATGGAAGACCCGGAAATTCTGGTTTTGGACGAACCATTCAATGGTCTTGATAAAGATGGCGTAAAAGAACTACAAGAACTGATGCTGCTTAATAAACAGAAAGAAAAAACAATACTACTTAGCAGTCATGATGAGCGTCAAATTGAATATTTATGTGATGTGGTTTTTGAAATTTCGGAAGGGAAAATAATATGAAGTCAAGAAAAGTAATAATAGCGGTAGTAGTATTTGTTGGAATAATAAGCATTTTGGCAATATTCGGAGGTGTGTTCGGGGAATACAGTGATGAAAGAAATGAAGTCATAGGTTATGTTGCAGAAGATGGAACGCTTCTCGATTTAGATGGGAATCCTATTGATGATCAACCTGCCTTTTATGATGAGCATGAATCGGATTCTGATCTGAATACGGTTTTTGAAGAAGATGAAAATGAAGATGAGCGGATGCGGGCAATACGTGAGGAAGAAGAGGCAATGGCTAATCCTCCCAGATTTGAGATAAGTGCCGCCGAAGTGCATGAGATTATTGCTTCTTTAAGTTTGACAAATCACTTTGATGTTGTATTTAATCCGGGAGGAGCACGAGGGAACGATTTAGTTAGCACGATTAGCATAGTAATGGTTTCTGATGACCCGCTGAGAGATGAAGACCTGATAGACGAACTAAGGCAGATTGCAACTTCAATTTCCGAGCGGCTTGGTATCAGATATCCGAGAGAAGATGTTGACAATATAATGCGAGCGGTTTTTGAAAGCGAAGTTTATGTTGATGTTGTTCGATACGAAGATATCGCACAATTCGAGTTTGGTATAATCAGCACAACCGGGAGAACTGATGGTGAGTATGCGCTTTCGATTAGTGCGTCGTGATAATAGTTTTCGCAAGTTCGATTTATTACTTCAAATATTATTAGCTGTCAGTATACATATAAATTGCTTGTTAATGCAATATGTCAAATGGACGGACGCACAACCAATAAGCGTAAGAGGGAAGCATTTGTATATATGAAAAAGGCATTTCTCAAACCTGTCATTATAAGTATAGTGTTCGGAACCATCTTTGGTGCAATTGCATTAGTGAGTGCCGTTGACCACTTGATTAGATCTGCTGCTGCTATAGATGATGTACTGGATTATTCTGATGTCTTTTTGTCAGGTTTTCTTCATTTTGATTTTGATAGATTTGACTATTTATGGAGGCAGGACTCATCAATATTACTGTCACCAACAATATTTTACTTTGTTGGCTCAATGATAGGTGCTCAATCTTTCCTAAAGAAAAACAAGAGCTATTATAGTTTCATTTATCATCGCTACCAAAGCAGTGCTCGCTTGGGTACTGCTTTGGTGAGCAAGGTGTGGATACCAATTATTCTTTATACAGTGTTTTATTTTTGTTCGTTCATTATAGGCATGAGGTTCATTTCTACTGATACTATAGAGCCAATTTTTACAATAACAATAATCGAGTTGTCAGCCTTTTTCACATTACGTATACTCGTACTTTTGTTTTTGGTTCACTTTTTATTCATTATTTTCACCAAAAAAGAAGCGGCAATTGCTCTGATTTTAAATGCAGTGCTAGTGATGCTCATTCTTTTAATTACAATACACGCTCAGTTTGTCAACCTTGCAGTATTTGATGATTTTAACAATCTTCTGCGAAGCATTTTTCTTTGGATAGTCGTCAATGCTTCAATGTGGTTCATAATTAAGTTTGGAACAAAATATAAGTTGTCAGAATAGTGGAGTTTCGTGCTCCGTCATGGGGCGATTATATGATTACTCGAATGTCGAAAAGATATCAGCACCATTTAAAAACATGTGAATATATCCTATATGAACAGCATTGATAGATTTCAGTAACAACATGCTGATTAAAACGTGTAATCAGCTTTAGCTTCATAGTTTCAATGGTTTCTGGATTTTGTACCTTGTGCAGTGAAGTAATACCCGTACTGGCGAAAAATCCGGGGCATATTGCTTGATGTAAGCGGATATTTTGGTGACCTCTGTACTGTAACTGATAGCGCTGAATATTACAGTAAGTTCAAGCGACCGGCAAGCCGGGCAACAAAAAATCACTTGACATGTCTCTGTTTCCGGTATAATATAATTATGATATCAAATTTATATCATAATGAACATGGAGGAACGAGATATGGCGGTAACATCTACAACCAATGACAGAATCAAACAAAATGAAGAGGTTGAACTCAAAGCAATGAGCGGTATGGCTTGCCTTGTGCTAAACATCATAGCGATTTTAGCTTTCACGGCAGTGTTCGTTTTCGGCGTCATAATGATTGCCAATGAGTCTGCTGCACAAGCTCTGGCTATCGCTATGATAATCGCCGGCTCGATTTACGCATTTGCAATCGGTCCGGTACTCTTCATCGGGCTAAAGATAATAAAGCCCAACGAAGCAATGGTCATGACACTTTTCGGCAAATACATAGGCACACTTAAAGGCGCCGGCTTCTATTGGGTCAACCCGTTTTGCATTGCGGTCAACCCCGCGGAAGGAGTCACTTCCACAACGAGCGCCTTAGTCAAGGCACCGACAGAATCCCTGGCCTCCGCATTTTCTTCGATGAGCGCAACAACGCTCGTCAACAAAAAAATATCCCTAAAAGACATGACACTCAACAATGACAGGCAAAAAATCAATGATCAGCTTGGAAATCCAATCATCATAGGAATCGTCGTCATATGGAGAGTAGTCAACACCGCGAGAGCAGTATTTAATGTGGATAATTACAAAGAGTTTCTGTCTATTCAATGCGACTCGGCACTGCGAAACATCGTAAGGCTGTACCCATACGACAACCCCGGTCAGGATAACGAAGCTTCCCTGCGCGGAAGCAGCCTGGAAGTCGCAGAAAAGCTCCGTGATGAAATTCAATCAAAGGTAGATATAGCAGGGCTCGAAATCGTTGAGGCGCGTATCACACATCTGTCCTACTCGGAAGAAATCGCCGCCGTAATGCTCCAAAGACAGCAGGCATCCGCAATCGTAGACGCCCGCAATATGATTGTCGAAGGCGCAGTAGGCATGGTCGAAATGGCACTTGCCAAGCTAAACGAAAATGAGATAGTTAAGCTTGACGAAGAGCGCAAAGCCGCAATGGTCAGCAATCTGCTCGTCGTACTCTGCGGAAACAGAGACGCCCAGCCCGTAGTCAACAGCGGCTCATTATATTAAGTGAAGCCTGAGCAAAGGGTCAAGTTGACCCTTTGCTCGAAACCAAACCGGAAAGGGCGATTTACTTTGGATGAAAAGGGAAAAAAACAAGTCCCCCTCCGACTGTCAACGCCGCTCTGGAAAGAGCTTGTCGTATGGGCCGAAAGCGACTTTCGTTCCTTAAACGGCCAAATCGAATATTTGCTGAACGAAGCCGTAAAGAAACGCAAAAAGGGTCGCAAATCATAACGTCAGATAGCTGTGCAATTACAGTTCAGCCTCTGCACGCCCCCTGCTGCACTTTGACTTACACAAACAAATCAAAGTGACAGCCTAGTGGTCAAAAAAACTTTTATGCACTTCATCCCTGCAATTGTGATATAATCGATGGTGATATGAGAAAAAAAGTGTTTTCAAAAAATATGATTGTATACGTTCTCGTGGTAACTTTAGCCTTGCTCCTGCTTTACATTGGCAACAGGCTTGCTTCAAGGGAAACTATTATTGATTATTCACATGATGAGTTCCAAGCAACAAGGGCTAAAGTCACTGCGGTGTTGGATGTTCAAACCGAAGAAACCGAATGGTGGAGCGGCACATCTGTACTGTTTGAAGCGGAAATATTGAGCGGATCTTATGCCGGGCGAACTGTCAGGGTAATACAGGATATTGGAAGCCATCACGGAAATCTCGACTCTGAGGTAAGAGTCGGCGACCGTGTTTTACTTTGGGTCGCAGAGGAAGGGTGGTTTTTTGCGGGGCATGTCAAAATCAATGCCGTCCTTATTCTCGGAATAGTTTTTGCGCTCTTACTTATACTATTTGGGAGAATGAAAGGCGTCAATGCAATACTTTCACTGGGCTTCACATGCGCTGCGATTTTTGCAGTGTTCATCCCCGCTATACTTTCAGGCAGAAATATTTACATATCGGCAATTATTGTATGTGTGTACTCCATAGTTGTAACCTTGTTCATACTTTACGGCGTAAACAGAAAATCCCTCGCCGCCATTGCGGGGTGTTTCGGCGGCGTCATTGCCGCAGGACTGCTGACACTCTTAATGAGCAGCATTACAAGGCTCACGGGGGTGCTGGATACAGAATCCCTCTTTTTGTTGGATTTGCCCACAGGACATCCAATTGATCTGAAGGCAATCATTTTCGCAGGAATCATAATCGGAGCCGTCGGAGCCATAATGGATGTCGCCGTGTCAATTTCATCCGCCCTGTTTGAGCTTATGGCACAAGCTCCGGAGCTGGCATTCAAAGAGCTCTTCAAGTCAGGAATAAACATAGGAAAAGACATCATGGCGTCTATGACCAACACCTTGGTACTTGCCTACATAGGCAGCTCCCTCTCTGTTTTACTGATTATCATCGTATATTCCGCTTCCTTGACGGAACTGCTAAACAGAGAAATGATTATTGTTGAACTGCTGCAAGCAATAATCGGCAGCATGGGAATCCTCTTCGCTCTCCCCCTCACCGCCCTCGTTTGCGCCGGATTATTCAGCCCTGCCCGTAATAATGGGGACTGATATTACATAACTCTGCAATTATCGCAGATATATCCTTCTCAAAAGTCCAAAAACAGCACAATCCGGAAGATATCCGCGCAGAAGCATCAACAATTTATAGGAGCCTCCGACAGTTTTTCTTGCAGAAGGCTTCTTCGCCTCAATCAGCTTTAATATCACCTTTGCGACGGTTGTCGGCGGATAGCCGTTTTGCTCGTCCTTTTCCATTTTCCCCACAGCGCATAGGCAGTCATTATAAAAAGGCGAAGCCTCATCTATCGCGTATATCCTCGCACCCGTAAACTCCGTTCTTGTATCCCCCGGCATAACCAAACTGACACGGACTCCGAAGCGTTCAAGCTCCAAACGGAGCGAGCCGGAATACAAATCCAATGCCGCTTTTGACGCCGAGTAATGCGACTGATAAGGTATAGGAAAAACACCCGCTACAGAACCCACCATAATACACAAACCACATCCGCGACTTCGCAAATGCGGCAAAAAGCAGCTATTTACGCGCAATACCCCGATAAAATTCGTTTCCATCAAATTCATCACCGAATCTTCCGGAAACTCCTCTCCGGCGCATGCAATACCAACACCCGCGCAATGTAAGATTACCCCAATATCAGCTTGCGCCAAGACATACTGCGCCGCATTTTCAACAGAACTCATGTCCCTTACATCAAGTGCAACCGGATGTATCTCTCCTCCGCCATCAAAACGCTTCACCTCATCCGGAGGATTCCGGGAAGCGGCAAACACTACAAAACCACTTTCCGCCAAAAACTCGGCGGCCGCCGCCCCGATCCCCGACGAACCGCCCGTAATGAATACATTTCTGCCATAAATATATTTCATAAGCCTATTATAATGACCATTCCTCTCAGTAAACTTCAGGCACAAAGCGACCATGAAAAGGGATGGTCATTTTGTACATCAGTTGCGGGTTCCCGCAGGGGGCAATTGGTACATTCTCAGGATATTAGTTTTAATACTTGCAAACTATTGCCTACGAAATCTGCGAGAAAACAGATTTGAAAATCCCTATTGCCTCATCAAGTTGCTGTTTTGTGTGCGTCGCTGTGCAGCTTGTCCTCAACAGACACTCCCCTTCATTTACCGCAGGAGCAATAACGGGATTGCAATACACACCCGCCATCAGCAACATATGATGAATCATAAATGTACGTTCGGTAGTATACGTCATAACAGGCACAATAGCAGTTTCAGAATCCCCAATCACAATACCCGCTTCACGGAACTTCGCTCTGAGGTAATCCCCGTTATCCTTCAGCGTCACCTGAAGCTGCGGGTCACTGCGCATAATCCTAAGTGCCTCTAAAGCCGCTCCGCAACACGCAGGAGGAATAGACGCACTAAAAATAAACGCGCGCGCATGATGCTTGATATAATGCGTGATATCTTCCTTTGTCGCAATAAACCCACCAAGACTGGCAAGCGACTTAGAAAACGTGCCCATGATAATATCGACCTCATCCTCAAGCCCGAAATAGTTTGCAGTGCCTCTGCCGCACTCGCCTATCATCCCTAAACCATGAGCATCATCAACCATAACACGCGCACCGTAACGCCCGGCAAGCTCGACAATATCCGGAAGCTTGGCAATATCTCCTTCCATAGAGAAAACGCCGTCGGTAACAATCAACTTACCAACATTTTCAGGTGCGTTTTTCAACTTTTCGGCTAAATCATCCATATTGCTGTGCGCATATTTGACAGTCTTGGCAAAACTGAGACGATTGCCATCAATGATGCTTGCATGATTGCCCCTGTCGGAAAAAATCATATCACGCGGTCCCGCTATTGCCGATAAAGTACCAATATTCGTTTGAAACCCCGTGCTAAACGTCATTGCCGATTCTTTGCCCAAAAATTCCGCAAGCTCTCGTTCAAGCTCATTGTGCAAAACCAAAGTCCCGTTGAGAAACCTGGAGCCCGAACACCCGGAACCATACTGGCGCACCGCTTCTACAGTTTTTTCAATAACGCGGGGATCACAAGTAAGCCCCATATAGTTGTTTGAGCCAAGCATTATAGTGCGCCTGCCCTCAATCGTTACAACACTGTCCTGATGAGTAGAAAGCTCATGAAACCACGGGTACACGCCAGCCTCAATCGCTTCTCTCGCAACAGTGAATTTACCACATTTATCAAACAAATCCAATTAGCAACACCGTCTTTCCGTCTTTAATAATCACCTTTAGACCGCAGACATTTTACCACAAGAAAGAATGCTAAACAATATGTAATTCTTCCTTCAATGCCTTTTCGTCTTAAACTTCAAGCAGAGCAGCACCGCCGCTGCCAATGCGACGACAAGTTCTGTGGCTATAAACGCAGACCATACGCCGCTCATTCCGAATACTGCACCCAAAATAATTACCATTGGAATGTTTATTACGCAGCTTCGCAGTATCGAAATAGCTACTGCCTCTTTTGCACTGTCGCTTGCGCTAAAAAACGCCGACACAACAAAGTTAACTCCTGCAAATAACAGCCCGATGAAGTAGACCCTCAAACCATGTGTCGCCAGACTGGCAAATACCGCA
>Ga0209755_10006145_pt1 | contig 13390 bp, 8 predicted proteins | sample TergutCo191P1_FD_187301 | JGI IMG/M metagenome (GOLD analysis project Ga0209755, IMG submission 187301) | Cornitermes sp. P1 segment gut microbial communities from Petit-Saut dam, French Guiana - Co191P1 (SPAdes) (version 2) | ecosystem: Host-associated > Arthropoda: Insects > Digestive system >... | reverse complement strand
GGCAGGCGTCGTCCGTCGCAAATCGCTTCTGGAACTCCAGTATGTTTATGCTTTCTTGTTGGGCCATTGCTTTCCTCTTTTTTTAGCATACAACTGTGCCTCTCCTGTGTCAACTTGAGAGGCGAATCGAGTAATTGCCCAAAGAAGCGGTGTTCGCCTTGCCGAAATCGAGAGTTATTCCAAACGGAGAGGCATACCAGGGTTGCGAGTTGGATACAACATAATGCCTTCAGAAGACGTCTGTTGGTGTGCGAGAGCCGTGACTGGCCGCACCATTTCCTCGGTTGGGTGTGCCGTTGCCGAATGTGACATAGCGGCACTTTTGGATGAAGATGAAGAATATGTTGCCCATATTTACAATAACCATGGAATAGTCAATCGAAATTGGAAAACGTTGATAAGGGAGCTGGGTTCCAAACTCATCGGCTACTCAAAGCCAGCCAACGGAGCCAATTTCTTGGCAGCAGTTCGTTTGCCGCGTTTGATGCAGGAAAGTTCTGCTGCGATTTGGTTGCACAGCGCCCACCAGTTGGGAACATATCCGGTATCTTGTTTTGAACTATGGCCCGAATCGGGGGAAACTGATATAATGCGAATCCGAATAACCGCCGCTACGCCTCCAGAAGAATTTGACGAAGCCGTCTCCTTTCTTCTGTCGGCATTATCAGAATGTACCACCGCAAAAGGCTTTAGTTCTCGAGCAAAAAAGCAATTACGAGGAGGCAAAGATGACGTTTAACTCTATGAAACCAGCAACTGGCGAGATCCTGCGCACCCACACAGCAGATACCCTTGAGGTTCTGACCGCAAAAGTGGGGCGGGCGCGTGCAGCTCAATTGAATTGGGCGTTGAAACCGCCAGCTGAGCGGATTGACTCGCTTCGCAATTTCAAGCGGGTCATTGAAAGCAAGATTCCTGACATCTTAGAGCTAATTCATCAGGAAACGGGAAAGTTAACTGCGGATGCAGAGGGGGAAGCCTACGATGTTCTCGACGCTTTCGACTATTACTCGAAGCAGTATGAGAATTTAACCATGCCTTCTGTTGAGATTAATACCGAAGCTTTTCCTGAAGCGCAGGGGTGGCTTGAGAGCGAACCGTTCGGGGTTCTTGCCCTTATTATGCCTTGGAATTTCTCGTTCTACAGCCCTATGATGCTCATAATTGCAGGGGCAACCGCAGGGAATGCTATTGTCCTGAAGCATTCTGAGCACTCCACTCTAATCGGACTGATGATTCGAGACTTTTGGATAGAGGCGGGGCTCCCGCCTGAATTGCTGCAGGTCGTTGTGGGCGATGGTTCCGTAGGTCGTGAACTAGTTAAATCTGGTTGTGATAAGATTTTCTTCGTTGGTTCTGTGGAAGGCGGAAAGGATGTCATAGCAAATGCGGGAATAATTCCAGTTCAGGTCGAACTAGGGGGGAATTCTGCGGCAATTGTTATGCCAGATGCAGATCTTGATCTTGCGGCGAACGGCATCGCATGGGGCGGCACGTATAACTCTGGCCAAGATTGTGCCGGGATCAAGAGGGTGTACGCTCATGCGTCGATAGTGAATGAGCTGCAAGAACGGCTTGTTGGGATAGTTGGAGGTCTGCGCAAGGGCGTCGATTACGGCCCTTACATTTCGGACGAGGCTCGTGGTGTCGTTATGAAGCGATTGGCTGGCGCTCAGGCCAAGGGAGCTCAGGTTCTTGTTGGCGGCGAAAAGATTGAGCCTGGCTTTTGGCTAAGCCCTTCGGTCGTGCGAATCGAAGATGAAAGCGCAGATCTCGTCAAAGAAGAGACGTTTGGGAATGTGATCCCCATCATGACATTTGAAGACGAGCAATCCGTGGTTGCTCGCGTGAACGACAGCAAGTATGGGCTTTCCAGCGCCATTTTCTCTGCGAATATCGATAATGCTGTAAAGCTCGGTCGTAAGCTGCAAGTTGGCATGATCTTCGTCAACGATCCGTTTATCACGCCTGTTGGCTGGGATCATTGGACTGGTTGCAAAAGCTCCGGTTTTGGCACGATGGATTCCAAGCTTAACCAATGCCTTCGCAAACGGGTGTATACCTCGAGCCGGCATCGGGTTGCTCGATCGTGCTGGTACCCCTATTCGTGACGAACGAGTCGAGGAATTTTATTTCAACTGACGAGTGTTGACCGCCCAGCTTCAGCCTTTATACAGTGCGTTTGGGCTGGGCGGTTTGACGGCAATCAACCTAGTTTGTGACAGGTTGGGTAAAGGTGTAGAAGGTATGATCGCATGTATGATGTAAATGCACGTATTTTAGAGTGGTGTAAAAGCTCTGATTTGTTGGCGAATGCACGCACAAACGAACGTTTTAATACGCTGATTCCTGATGTATTTTGTGCCAATCAGGAAAAACGTACAAGAGCATCTATTGAGTTGTATGAATTGCTTTGGGGTGCATATCCACAACTAGGGCCTTGCCCAGACGTTCAGCTCTTGTCTTCTCTTGAGCACGATAGAACATTCTATAAGGGTTACCGAGATCACGTGTGCCATTCAGTGAAAACATTTTTTCTGGGTTTATATTTATATGAAAACAATGAGAAAATAAAAGGAAATATAGATTTGAGGCTGAAAGAACTGGGGGTCTCTGATAAGAGCTATTTTTTCATGCTAATTTGGACTGTGGCTTCTCTTTTTCATGATATTGGGTATATTCTGGAGAATGAAAAAATTGAACATGATGATACCTTGCGAAATAAATTTCTAGATAGTATCAATGGGAGAATGAAGGCACCTTTTTCCAATATACCGTCTTTTTCAAATAAAATAAATGCCGAAAAAGAATATCTTTTTATCGATGAGAATAATATCTATATCTCTAATATAAGAGCCATCGCTCAATTAGAAAAAAATATTTTTCCAAGAATTGGTGAATTTGCTGCGAAATCTGGTTTGTCTTATAAAGGTGATGGTATAGAAAATGGAATCCAGCAATACTACCAGTATGCTAAATCGCATAAGCCGAATCCTGGCAGGCCTTCATATAACGATCATGGAATTGCTGGTGCTCTCATTTTGCTGAAAACATGGGATACTTATGTGAAGTATTTCGATACGGTTAAATCTTTGGGTTATAATGTTATCGGAAAATCTGACGAGTTGATATCTCGGCTACAAAGCGTCTATAAGATGTTGCATGAGGCAAGACGAGGCGTTGAAGAAGCGGCTGGAGCAATTGCGCTGCATAACATAGATAAAGATATCTGGGAAAAAGAAGAAGAGACCCTGGCTACAGGGATAGACCTTGGAAGTTTTAAGATAGAATTGGAAGGCGACAATAAGTTGCCCTTCGCTTTTCTGCTGAAACTGACAGACGAATTGCAGTGCTGGGACAGGGCAAAGTATAGTGCACCAGAAAAAGGCAGCGAAACCTTAACTGGCGATGACATAGATATATCATCATCGTCTGATATGATTTATGTTCGCTATAAAGATGATGAGCGTTACACAAATCCAGCAGCTGAAACTGGTAGTAAATTTGGTATTTTGTTATCAAAATTAAAAAAATATCTTGAAATTGATGCTTTGTTGTGTTTCATGGATGTCGAGGCACAACAAAAGACATCGTCACCAGCATCTGAAAAAATAAAAATTGCGGAGAGTGACGAATTTTCAATTTCCGATGAAGAGGTTGAAGATATACTACTTGAAGTGATAGAAAAGGTTGATGCGATTGAGGGAATATATTCGGATATGGATGCGACGGAAAAAGGAACTGGCTTTGAAAAATTTATCCCAAAAGAAGCATTCCCTTATATAGCCAGCAAAATTCCCATTACGTATACGGCATATCCAGCACTCCTGAGTCACTCTTTTGAAAATCTACAAAATCCAGTAAAGTTGAAAGGTTTTGATAAATTATTTGGATTTTTCATTCAAAACAAGCAAGTTGCATTGACTGGCGAGCCGGGGAGTGGAAAAACAACAACACTAGAATTTGCAGCTTGCAAATTTGCAGAAATGTGTTTAGAAGATAAAACAAAACCGATTCCTGTTATGGTTGATCTGAGCGGTATGGATAAAGAATCGGTAGATACCTATCTAGAAGAGCAAATAGATGAACAAATATTCAGCCTAATTGGAACCGATCGTCTTGTGTTATTGTTGGATGGGCTAAATGAGATTTCTCAACCAGCCGCTAGGAAATTAGTTGAGTGGATTACCGATAGACCCAATCAACGTTTGGTAGTTGCCTGTAGAAAGATCGATTATATTGAAAGACAGTTGCCGATAAAGCGAATTGATATCGAACCACTTGATATAATGCAGATATGGGATATGATGGGTAAATACCTTCTCGATGAGAAACGTTCTTCCCTTTTTTGGTCATTAGCTGGAAATGAAGCAAAAAAAGCATGGTATTACTTTATCGAACGAGATTCGACATCTGATCATCCATTTCGTTCGTTTTGGTATGATGACATTGGCCCAATTCCCTCATTTGGCGAGAAATCAACCCAAAGTCGTCTTCAGAAAGAACTCAAAGAGCAGAAGATGCCTGGCGTTTTACCCCTTCTGTCTAACCCTTTTCTTCTTTTTGCGGCCATCGAGATATATATTTCTAATCAAGAAGCCCCTGATTCGAAACGAGATATTCTTATTGGCTTTGCTGTTAAAATATTTAAAAAAAATAGAATAGATTCTAACTTGTTGCAAATAGGCTGGGGCAGTCCACTTTGGGAAGGTCTCGAACCTATAGATCTTGTAAATGATCCAGGATACTGGCTTGCTTATTGTGCATTCAAAATGTTTGAGAAAGGGAGCGGTACTGCTGTTCCATTGCCTTGGCTAAAATCTCAGCTTAAAGGCAAGTTTAAAGACCATGCGGTAGACAGGTTCATTGATGATCTTATTAAAGCAAATCTTCTAGTGACATCAGGCTTTAAAATCATAAGAGTTAAATTTTACCATCAAATTATGCAGGAATTTTTTGCAGCTGTTTTTATTTGCACTACAAAGAATTATAGCAAATTATCGTCTCTTTTTAAGAAGGAAAAATGGTGGGAACGGAGTGTTTGGGATGAAACGATAAGAATTGCTGCGGGATTGCTTAATAATGCCACAGAATTAATCCAGTCTCTCCGAAAGCTGAAACCAGATTTGGCTTATTCCTGTATTCTCACAGGGGCTTGTTGTAACGAAGAAGTGCGCCAGAAGCTTTTAAACCCAATTGAAGGGCCTGTATCGCCTCGGGCTCGTGCAGATTGGGGGAAATCATTAGTATTCGATGGTAGAAAAGACGATAGATCTGGCGTTGGTATCAAGGATGGATATCCTGAGTTCGATTGGGTTTTTGTTGAACGTGGTCAGATTGTAGTAGGAAGCAAATCAGAGGAAGGCAAAGAAATAGGTGTTGCTGGGAGCAGGACAAATGTGAAACTTGACGATGATTTTTACATATCAAGATACCCAACCACGCGCCTGCAATTTGGAGCATTCGTAAATGACAACGACGGGTATGAAAATAAGGAGAACTGGTGCGATCTGGGTTGGCGTTGGAAAGGGACAAGATCTTATCCAGAATTGTGGTGTGATTCAGATTACAGGCTTGATAACGCACCAGTGGTGGGTGTTTCATGGTTCGAAGCCATGGCATTCTGTAGATGGGTAAACCGTAAACTGGCTCCAGAAGGCTGGCAAATTGAGCTGCCGCTAGAAGCCGAGTGGGAGTATGCCGCTCGGTACCCCGACGGTCGAGATTTTCCTTGGGGAGATGATTATTGTCCAGGTTATGCGAATATTGATGAGACCACTGAAGGCTCGTCATGTGGGCCATTCTTTCTAGGAAAACCCACAGCTGTTGGGATATATGCCAATGGGGAAAGTGCATTGGGAATTGCAGATATGTGTGGCAATGTATGGGAATGGTGCAAAAGCAGATGGAGTTTACAGTACAAATGGCCAGAAGTTGTTTATTCTGAAAGAATTGACCACCGAGTAATTAAGGGAGGGGCTTGGTATAACTCTATTCGCTTTGCAAGATCAGGCATTCATGATTGTTTGGATGCGGATTTAAGTGCAAATGATATTGGATTCCGTGTTATAAAGAAAAAAAGCCCTGAGAAAAATCAAGATCATCGAGAGGCTCTAAATCAAACAGGTAGTGTGGAAGTCAAAAAAATACTCGTTCTGGGAACAAGTGCTTCAGATCTCGCAAGATTCGTTCGAAGCACGAGTGATTTTCCCCTTCAAGAAGTTCGGAAGAAAAATTTGGTGAATGCAGAAACAATTCCGATTAACTATGGGCGGTGTTTTCATAAGGATAATATGTATTACATCTATGCACCGTTGAATGGCAACAGTTCTACGAACCTAAAGAGGTTTCTTGAAGAGATGGATGGCGTGATTTTAATTCTCGACAAAGTGGAACCTGACATTAATACCAATGGAGATGCAATTGATCTGATTGCTATGTTATGCGCAAGTCATAAAATTCCATTTGTTGCGGGAGCAAAGATTTCAGAAACCAAAAGATTCACAGAGCAATGGTTTAGGGATTTTAAAAGCAATATTTTTCCATTTGACATTGACGAGCGGTCTAGCTGTACTAAATTGTTTGATGAGCTAGTACGGTAGACAAGAGGGTAGGCGTGAATATGAGCATAATAGGTTTTGAAAACCGACCGTTTCGATTTACGAAGACAATAAGATTGTTCAGCCTTTATTTATGGCAGGCTGTGTTAAAGGTACAGGAGGTAAGGCAGCATGCATAATATAAACGCCCGTATGTTAGAATGGTGTACAAGATCTGCTTTGTTGGCGAATGCACGTAAAAACGAAAATTTTAATGGGTTAATTGCCAAAGTGTTTTGTGAGGACCATAAAAAACGCGCTGGGGCATCTGTTGAATTGTATGAATTGCTTTGGGGTGCATATCCAGTACTGGGGCCTTGCCCTGACGTTAAGCTTTTGTCTTCTTTTGAGCACGATAGGGCATTCTATAAGGATTACCGAACTCATGTGTGCCATTCTGTGAAAACTTTTCTTCTTGGTTTGTACTTATACGAAAAAAACAATGAGATAAAGAAAAATGTTGATATGAGGCTGAAAGAACTGGGACTCTCCGATACGGGTGACTCTTTCATGTTGGTTTGGACAGTGACTTCCCTTTTCCACGATATGGGGTACTTCCTGGAAAATGACAAGATAGAACATGATGATATTTTATGGGGAAAATTTTTAGAAAGTGTCAATGTGAGGATGAGAGCCCCTCTTTCCAATATGTCATCCTTTTCGAAAGAAATAACCGCTGAAAAGGAGTCCATCTTCCGCAATAAGAACAAGATTTTTGCGTGCAACATTACAACCGCTGCCGAACTGGAAGAAGACGATTTTTTCTCAATATTTAGCGATTTCGCAAAAAAAACCACGTTATCTTACGGAAGTGATACAACAAAGAATGGAATCCAACAATATTATCAGTATGCAAAGTCCCACAATCCAAGCCCTACAAGACATTCATATAGCGATCATGGAATAGTAAGTGCTCTCATTTTACTGAAAACATGGAATGCTTATGTGGAGTATTTTGATAACGTTTCATCATTAGATTATGATATCGGCACAAGAAATGATAAATTGGTAACTGAGCTGAAAGGTATTCATGAGCTACTTCCCCAAGCGAAGCTTGGCATTGAGGAAGCGGCTGGAGCAATTGCACTGCACAATATAGATAAAGATATCTGGAAAATAAAAGAGACTTTAGTTGAAGGGATAGACCTTAAAGAGTTTAAAATACACCTGAAAGGTGACAAAAAACTGCCATTCGCTTTTTTGTTGAAGCTTGTGGACGAGTTGCAGTGCTGGGACAGGCCGACGTATAGCGCGCCAGAAGAAGGCGACCACCCTTTAACTGGTGGGGACATCGATACATGGTCATCGCCCAGCATGATTTATTTATGGTATAAAAAGGATGAGGAATATAAAGCTCCAGCGACTGTAGCTGAAAGCCAATTTAGCAAATTGCTAGTTAAACTGGGGAAATATCTCGATATTGGTGGACTGGTTTGCCATATGGATACAGAGGCCGAAAATATGGCTAAAGCCGTATCTGAGGATGCAAAGCCAAGTGGCGCAAGCCCAATATCATCTGAAACAGAAAATTCAACAAAACCATGCGATGAAATTCTAGAATATATAAAAGAAATAGAAGATCTAGCTAGTAAGACCGCCAGGGTATATGCTAATATGAATGCAAAGGAAGTTGGAAATGGTCTTGAACAAATCCTCAAACCAGAGGCTCTTGATTTTCTTTCTGACATAAAATATACACCATTTGCAATACCTTTGAGTCACTCTTTTGAACAGCTTCAAACCCCAAAACAATTGAAAGGTTTTGATGAGCTGTTAAATTATTTTATAATAAATAAACAAATTGCGTTAACAGGTGATCCAGGAAGTGGAAAATCAACCACACTAAAGTTTGTGGCTTACAAACTTACAACTTCGTACTTAAAAAAGGAATCGAATTTTATTCCTGTCACGGTAAATTTAGGTGGTATGGATGGTGAACCAGTAGAAACCTATCTTAGGAAACATATCGATGAACGAATCCTGCATCTTGAAACTGATCGTTTTGCATTGTTGCTGGATGGATTAAATGAGATTTCCCCAAAAGATGCAGAGCAATTAGTTTCATGGATTGATGATAGAAAAAATCAATGTTTGATGGTAGCTTGCAGGAAAATCGATTACATAGAAAGACAATTGCCAATGAAGCGGATTGACATTGAGCCGCTAGATGTAATGCAGATATGGGACATGATGGGCAAATATCTCCGTGAAGCTCCACGCAATGAACTTTTTTGGTCGTTAGCTGGATCTGACGCAAAGAAGGCATGGAGCTACTTTATCGAGCGAAATTCAGCTCCAAACCAATTTCTTTCGTTTTGGTATGATGATATTGGTCCAAGTCCCACCTTTGAGCCTAAATATAAAGATGAGAAATCGATCTTGAAGAATCTCCGACTAGAGATTAAGGATCATAAAAAGATGCCAGGCATATTACCTCTCGTATCTAACCCATTTCTTCTTTTTGCAGCTATCCAGTTATATCTAAATAACCGACAAGCGCCAAATTCAAGACGAGATATCCTTATTGGTTTTGCCATTGCAATGCTCAAAAAAAGCGAAATGAATTCTGATTTATTGCAAATAGGGCAGAATAGCACAGTTTGGGCTAAGTTGAGTTTACCTAATTTGACTAGTGACCCAGGAGTTTGGCTTGCTTATTGTGCATTCAAAATGTTTGAGAAAGGGAGCGGCACTGCTGTCCCTTTACATTGGCTTAAATATGAACTAGAAACTCAGTTTGATGATCCGTCCACAAGTGATATCATTAAAGACATGACTAGAGGAAACATTCTAGAACAATTTGGTACTGAAGAAATTCTGATTAAGTTTTCCCACCAAATCGTGCAGGAATTTTTTGCAGCTGTTCATATTTGCATCATGAAAGACTACAATAAATTGCCTTTTCTTTTTGAAAAAGAAAAATGGTGGGAACGGAGTGCATTTGATGAAACTATCAGAATCGCAGCAGAATTATTAAATGATGCTACAGAACTAATTCAATCTCTCCAAAAACAGAAGCCCGATCTAGCCTACTCCTGTATCCATAAAGGGGTTTATTGCAAAGAAGAAGTACGCAGGGAGATTTTGAATCCTGCTGAAGGACCTGTGTCACCTCGAGCCCGTGCCGCTTGGGGGGAGTCACTGGTAGATGAGGGCAAGGTAGACAGTAGGCAAGGTGTAGGTATCAAAGATGGGCTTCCTGTGTTCGATTGGATTCCTGTTCAATGTGGCAAGGTCAAAATAGGAAGCAAATCCGAAGCTGGCAAAAAGATGGGTATTGCAGGAAGTGTGACAACAGTGGAACTTGATAGTGATTTCTATATATCAAGATATCCGACTACACGTTTGCAATTTGAGGCATTTTTGATAGATGAGAACGGATACGAAAACAAAGAGAACTGGTGTGAATTAGGCTGGCGCTGGAAAGGGATGAGATCTTGTCCAGAGCTGTGGTACGATCCTAATTATACTCTTGACAACGCTCCAGTGGTGGGTGTTTCGTGGTTTGAAGCTATGGCCTTCAGATGGGCGAGCCACAAATCGGCTCTCGAAGAAGGCTGGCAAATTGAATTGCCGCTGGAGGCCGAGTGGGAATATGCCGCTCGGTACCCAGACGGTAGAGAATTTCCCTGGGAAGGTGACTATTGCCCAGGTTATGCGAATATTGATGAGACTACCGAAGGTTCCGCCAGTGGCCCATTTTTCTTAGGAAAGCCTACTGCAGTCGGTATGTACTCCAATGGGATGTGCAAGCTGGAAATTGCGGATATGTGTGGGAATGTTTGGGAATGGTGTAAAAGCAGATGGGGTTTTCAATACCAATGGCCTGAAATTGTTGCTTCTGAAAAGGTCGATCACCGAGTAATTAAGGGTGGCTCATGGTATAATTCTGTTCGTTTTGCGAATTTGGGAATTCATGATTGCATGGATGCAGATCTAGGCGTAAATGACGTTGGTTTTCGTGTTATCATGAAAAGAAAACAAGAAAAACAAAATATGCAGGCAATTCCAAACTCGGACAGTAAGACGATAGTAAAAAAAACACTCGTTCTAGGAATGACTGGTTCAGGTCGTGCAAAATTTATTCAAAATGTGAGCGATTTTCCAGTTGTGAGCATTAATAAAAGTGATTATTTATCAGGTATGAAAGTGCAGATGAACTATGGACGATGTTATCATAATGATGGCATGTACTATTTCTACGCCCCAGTGATTGCTAATGATAATAATTTCACTAAATTTATTGATGAAATGGATAGTGTCATTTTTATTTTAAGCGGCTGCAAGGAAGATAGCCTTTTAAACACAGACGGTCTTTCTTCCATGTTTAACATTTGCGAAAGTCGTGAAATTCCATTTCTTGTTGCGGCCAGCGGTTCTGATTTAGATGGATTTTCATTGAATAGATCTAGTATCAGGAAATTGAAAAACATTGGAGTCACGGTTTCTCAATTCAGTGCGGTTGAGCGCTCTAGCTGTATCAACTTGCTTGATATCATGTTTGAACAGAAAAAGGGGCATCATGAGTTTAATTAATTTCGAAAAGCCAAAGATTACGATTGATGAAGTTGTGCATGTCGCTCAGCAGTACAGTCAAGGGCATGTAAAAAAGATGGTATATGCTGGCGGAGTACCCAACGTCACGTTCATTGTGGAGTTTGATTCGGGGGATCCGATCGCCTTAAGGGTAGGCAATGTAGGATACACGCGAGAAGCCCACCTCAAATTTGAAGTGGACGTTCTGTCTCACCTAGAGCGGCTTAATTTCACATGGTCCCCTCACCTTGTTCCCCTGTTAGATGGCTCGGGTTATGTTGGTAGCTGGAGAAAGTTTCCAACCATTGCCATGAAGGCAATAGCGGGAGTTGCAGGTGACAAAGTATCTGTTACTACGCAATTGTGCGCGGAAATCGGGAAAGCCATTGGGGAATTGAGGCTCGCTCTTCTTCAATATAAAGGGTTCATCCCACCTTGTGAGGATTTCTGGTCTCGCTCGGAGCGGCTTCTTAGTGAACTGCAGTTATTTTCTGAGAAAAATGGCTGGGACATAGCTCCTTCGCTAGTCATCGATGCATTTACCGCAGCAAAAGAATCCGTTCTAACAATCGGTTATCCCGACGAGTTAGTGCATAGCGATGTTTGGCCGCCGAACATCATTGTGCTTGATGGACGGTTAAACGGCATCATTGATTTCGATGATCTTGCCATAGGCCCAGGAATACTCGATTTGGCAGCATCGATTAGCGAATTCGGTTTTGATAGAGAGAGCGATATTTTGCTGGAGCAAAATGTCGGCGCTATTATCCAAGGGTTTAACAGGATCGTGGAGCCAATTACTCATGAGGCTGGATTGATGATCCTTCCTCTCATTGAGGCATCATATTGTTCATGGTTTGCCGGCAACGCCATTCATCAGGCCTCTTTTGCGGAATCTGAATTGTATTACAGAAGACTGAATAAATTACGCAATTCTTCAGAGCGAGAAAGACTTGAAAAAAACTTGAGGCGGATTATAATAAATGCAACTTAAACATCGAACTTGGATATTCATATCACAGGCTAATGCAATTGTGAATATCATCACGAATGGAGGAGTATGATAGCCATGGTAAAATCAGTCTTATCCGAAAAGATAACGATCAGGGAGAGTGCGATACACCGCAAAGGGATGTTTGCGATACAGCCAATTCAAGCAGGAGAAGTGGTTTTCATAAAAGGGGGGCACATTTTAAAAAAAGACCAAATATACACTTCTGGAGTAATTAATAGTTATTACCCCATAGATGGCGTATACGTTTTGGGGGCAAGGACTATAGACGAAGAGGATGGGATTAAGCTATTCATAAACCATTCCTGCGAACCCAATTGTGGAATACGGGGGGAAGTAACTTTTGTAGCAATGCGAGATATCGACATTGGGGATGAACTGACAATTGATTATGCGTTTCTAGACAACGAAGATTATTCTTTTGCCTGCACTTGTGGAAATTTTTATTGTCGTTCGACTGTAACAGGATTTGACTGGAAACGAAGAGATATTCAAGATAGATTTTTTGATTATTTTGCAGCTTATCTTAAGTATAAAATACTTAAACAGTGATAAAACAGCATAACGCCAATGTTTTGCAGATAAATTTGATATCATGACAATGCTGTTTTTGCAAGTTGAAAGATGGGGGAAAAATGTTATCCGAATTTCAATTTAACGAACAAATTTGGAAAGTACTAAAAAACGATTCGTATGAGGTGATTTCAGGTGTTCATTGTGACAACTATGAAATCGTTGGCGATTCCACTCAGGATCTTGCGATGATTCACGTATATCCAAATGCCAAAACACCACGCCAGTTAATAAAATCTGGGGAAAGTACGGTGGAGGTTTTCATGTACGGAAATGGAAAGCTTATTGTCGAAGATGTGTGTGGGGTAGTTCATGAACACTATTTCACAGAATGCCAGAGTGGTGAGTCTGTTTTGGTGACCGTTGGCGAAAAAATGCAGTGGATTGCAGGCGATGACGGCTTGCATTTTGTGGAAATATGCAAGCCACCATATAAAGATGGACGGTTTGAAACAATAGCGGATAACAGCTAATCCCAATATAATAAATTTCGCCTCTCAAGTTGCCACAGGTGAGACCAATTCCTCATAGGTAACAGTAGAAGAGGTCATGCAGGCGTTCAGCAGCCTGTCGAACAATTGCCCCTCGACACGGCGGCGGTTGAAACGAAAACAGAACTCGTCAAGATACGCCTGCATATGCTTTTCCCCCAGCCCATGGTACGTTCCCA
>Ga0209755_10006144_pt1 | contig 13392 bp, 12 predicted proteins | sample TergutCo191P1_FD_187301 | JGI IMG/M metagenome (GOLD analysis project Ga0209755, IMG submission 187301) | Cornitermes sp. P1 segment gut microbial communities from Petit-Saut dam, French Guiana - Co191P1 (SPAdes) (version 2) | ecosystem: Host-associated > Arthropoda: Insects > Digestive system... | reverse complement strand
ACAGTAAGCCCTGATGATGATGATGATGATGATGATGATGATGATGATACTTGTTAACGTCCATTATGTAGATGAAATGCGCGGTGGACACAGACCGCATCATAATCAACAGATCAAGACATAACCGGTTTCAAAGAACCAGACACTTAGTCACCCCACTTCGCCTGCATGCTTTTTCGATAGCTGTCATACTGGATAGGGCAGTTTGTGGTTAGACTTAAAATTTGCACCATTGTATTGTCTCTGACACTGACAACAGCTCTACAAAACAATAAATGGGAGATGCAGGGTTCATATAGATAACAAAGCTTCATTGGTTAATGAGGTAAAGTATTTAATAAGGCACAATAAACCAATAAATAACAAAAATAAATTTCATTGCAGAAATAAAATGGGTTTTGCGCTTCAGTCATTAATACAGGTCAAGTTTCTAAATTATTTTGTGATATTAACTTATTTGTATCCTCTTGATCTTGTTGCTTGTATAGTACCCGTGATGATAATCGGAATGACAGCTCAAGCAGTACAGACAGTGGCATCAGTGGCCGTAGTTGGAGCAGTAGTGGTTCTTCAGGTTCACGAGGAGAGGAGAGTTCAAAGTCTGGCAGCAGTAGCACACTCACAACCAGGTATATCATGTGTTTCCCTCATCATTCAACCTGTTGCAGCACAGTGATTGAAAATGCATTGTGGTACTATGTCATTCTCTGCAGTCCCTGTTTAGCTGCGTGGTACATATTTTTCACGTAGAAGGAGAGCATCTTCAAAGATAAGTCATTGTTGTCTAGTTATATCTTTTCAGACCTAAGTAATATTGGGGCATATATATTTAGGGACTTATTATTTCTTATACCATATGAATATGGTGATCATGTGTTAAATCTGATAATATTTGTTTGCTACATTCTAGCAGCAGAATTTATTAAAATTTATTGGTTCAAGAGCAGACACATGCAGAAATGTAGTCCAGAATTTTTATGTTTTGCTGACTGTGCATCTCAGTATAATCTTAGTAATTAACCAACTTAATGCACAAATTCTTGTTTTATAATAAGTTTATTATATGTCTCTACATGTTTCTAGCACTATGTTCTCATCATCAGAGGTCAAAATTGTATTATACAGCATCTGGTATCATCACACCTGTAGGTGGCTATCCTGTACACAGGTTGAGAGAGGACTGTCTCAACCTGTGCAGAGTCATATAATAAACTTATAAAAAAACTTATTATAAAACAAGAATTTGTGCATTAAGTTGGTTAATTACTAAAAAAAATAGTCCAGAATTGTAATGTCTGAATGGGATGTTGTGCTGAGTATCATGTAATATATGTTATTTGTAAAGTCCTATATTGAATATGTGAAATGTGAATATAAAAATTGGAAACATTTCCCAGATTCAGCAGTGGTAGACCGGCTGCATCTTGGACTTCAACACCTGATCTGGGTAACTTGAATGACGATACAAGGGCAGAGATCACCACTGTCAGTTTCACACTCCCCAGACGGCGACAAGTACCACCAGTGGACACTGGACAAGGTATTTTAACAGTAGGTGTGCAATAGAATCACTTGTGAATTTGTAGAGAACTTCTTAATTTGCATATAAAACAGAGGAAAACTGTAATTTGTCTCTGAAATACATTTGGCTCAGATTATAAGTAACAAATTGTTATTTGAAGAATTTTGTGTGGGAAATTCACTATATTAATCCACTACGTCCACAAATGTAAGGCACATTGTGAGACCTGGAAACCACATTTAAGTATTGAAGTATAAGTGCAGTATGAATAGCTGAGTATCTCTGAAATTTCTAATCACTAATTTTTCTAGTTATCCATGCTGCTTTTCCATTACTGTGGGTAATTGAATTTTGACTGTATTATTTTGTCTTAAAATCTTTAAACATTTTAAAAAACACATTTGTCAAACATGTAAATTGTCCTTACTTACTTATTTACTTACTTACTCACTCACTCACTCACTCACTCCATGGCATTTAAATCTTAAAAGATGAAATATTCTAAATTTGGAAGTGCTAGAATTGCTGAATATGAATCTGGCAACTAATGCTTTTTCATGAATCTTAAAAAGTACATTCCTTATTTCACAAGTTGAATCTCACAAAACCATGTGCCAATTCAACTCTTTTGTTATAGTGATATTTTACACTGAAAGAAACACTACACAGTGGATGCAGTTGTCTTGTTGAAGGCCTCATTGGAGTCATATATGGGCCACACAATGGCAGTGATATGAAGACCATTTCCATTTTTGAAATTTTTTCTCCCACTTGTCTTGTATTACGAGTCACTTGTAGATTGCTTGTAAGGAATGTTATGTTGTCTTGTAATGTTTGCTTCTACAATATGCATTTTATCTGTCATTAAAGTAAATCACTTGTACACTGAGATTTGGATACCCTAATTATTTTACTCTGTCACCAGAGTTTTGGTCAATCTGGGACACTTATAAAGGAGTTCAGTATAAAACAAGTGCAAGTACCAAAAAATTATAAAATGATGATGTAAAATTTGTATATATAGCAGTTTAAGATAAAATTAAGCAATCTGTAATTAAAATCAATTTATGTCATGTCTTATTAATATCTCAGGATAATATAAATGGTTGTTATAAAAATGCCACTCCTTAAGTAGATGAGCATCACTGAATATATGTCTTGATCACATAATATAAGTTACAAGTCTTCAGTAAAAGGCCTGTTGTCTAGTCAGATACATTCTGATTGTAATTAGGGAACAGTTTAAAAATCCACAAAAACATTGATGGTTAAGCTGTAATTCCAAACCTAGTTCAGTACAAGTCATGATTGGCCAGTGATTTCATCACTACATTTATTTACAGCCATATATTGACAAATATCTGAGAAGTACTCTAGGTGGTATGTAGGCAGGACCAGTTGGTCAGTCCTGTTTACACATCACCTGTTGAACATAAGGGCCATAACATTTTGGAGATAAGATATCCCAGCCTCAGTGTACAAAGTTGGTTTGCATCAATAATAAAGATTAAGTTGAGAGTGTTAATACAGCAAAAGAGCCTCCAAAACGAACAGCATCGGACTCGGTCACATTACGCCCTCCTCAAAAAGAAAGTGGGAGGAATAGCACAACCAATTCCATTTCAACAACAACCAGTCACACCACTACTCAACCAATGAAGCAACTTAGGCCATCCAGAAAAAGTACCAGCCAAAGGTACAAATCATTTTACAATTTTGAAGCTTGTTGTACAAATTAGAATTAGATTATGAGATATATAGAATGCATGCAGGGAAAAAAATTCATATCGAATTTTATTGTGAAAAATGTCAAATGGAGAAACCAATTAGATGTCATATACAGAGATGGCAGGTGAACATTAACTCTTTCTCACCTCTACTTAAACACCCATTTTAGTTTCCAATGTATCTTTCAATCACTTTGTAATGTTGTAAATAAATATATGCATGTATAATGCCATGCTTTTTGATACAAACCAACATTTTAAAGTGACTTCAGAGTATATTTTGAATTATATAAACTATAATGTGACAAACACAGTTTTTATTCTTAAACTCATAGATTTTACCCTGTTATTGTAAAATAATAGTAGTAAAACAGTTATCTTGCATTAATTCAGTTCTAGATAAGTAACTCGGAAAGTGGAACTAATATATAAAATAAACCTGGCCCTTATATGCAACTGTCCTACAGATACCACTAGATGTTTCAGTAAGCCCAAGAATGGTTCACAAAGAGGGGGTTGTGTTGCTGTGAACTAGACTGAATGGCAAGCATTTTTTAAATGATATTGATGGAGTTTCTGATTCCATAATAAGATTGGATTTCTTGATCAGTGCATGAGTGTCACTGCTCAAGAAACACTCCACACTACAGAGTTGGTTAATGCATTTTACAGTAATGACAAAAAAAAAACAGTGAATTTGAACAGTGTATGTATAGTTTATGCAATCCGTGGCACACCATGGTAAAGCTGTGTGTTGCAAAGACTGTTTTCAAAAGAAAGTATTATGTAAACCTCTTTACAAAAAATTATGCATTAATTTTACTTGGTAGGTATCTTTGTATCTAACATGTAACAAGTAAATTGTGGGAATATCCGACAGTTAAGTAATAGTTTATTAATTTGAGGAGAAAACCAGAACTATAACAAAACAAGTAATACATGTTTTGTCAAAGTTTAATTTTCATAAATAACTGATCCCATGTTCTGCTAACACTGACAGCAGCACTAATGCCAGTGATGACAAGAAGGATGTTGGCAAACTGCGTCGACTCAGGATACAGTCACTGAAAGAAGTACATTCTGTTGAGGAACCAACAAACCCTGAAGTTGAATTCATTATTCAGGCAAGTACTATGTGTGAGACAGTTCTTTAGTTATTTCTGCATGTTGCCCTTGCACTCGTATCTTGTGTGCAATGTGGCAGTCAGAAAGTAGTTTAGAAGGCATTATTGCTATAGTGAATTACTGAATAATCTCTGTAGATTATACTTGTATAACTTCTTAGTATAATCAATGGACTATTTATATATGTATATACTGGCTGTTATGACTGTGATGGTTCTCATGCTGTAGGGTGAGTTTTTTGGTACCCAATTAGTGGAACCTGATGTTTCTTTCCAAGTATAATTTCTTTGCTTTTACAATGTCATCATTTTTATGTATGTGATGTCTCAAATGTTATTTTATTACTTTTCATCAACCAAAATTGAAAGATTTTCTTTGTATGTGTATCACTGTTGATTGGTCAACAAATATATACAAACATACTTTTGACAACTGCTCACGGTTGTACTGTATTACTCTAAATGGCAGTTACTGTTTGTATTATTAAATAGTGCTTGTATTCTAGATTTAATGTGTATATGAGTAGTGATTCTAAACCTTCTTGCTGCTATGTCCCTGTATTTACAACTGCTTAAACCTTTATAAGAATATGTCAGTTCTTCAAAAATGTTTTGAGATTATCCTGATTTGGAAAGCAAAAATGCAGTTAGTTCTTTATTTAGGTGGTGTTGATTTCCACAAATTTAGATTTACACAGTTTATTAATTTGTGCATGCTCTCCACTTACGTGATATAAAAATTTACTTTTTTGCATTTTAAAACCTCCTGTAAATAGTAGGGTAACAGAGTGATTTTCTAGGTTTCTAACATTAGATTTTCTTTTTAGGAATAAGTTAAGGACATGGTCTACACTCCAGTCCTCCGCAGTGCCTAACAGTCTCAGTGAACTCAAGATTGCTTTCAAAATACATGCGAATCAGCTGACATACATATGTTGTTCAATGTTTAGATGTGGGATTCATTACATTTTTCACATATGTATAGCCACTAGTGAGCCTCACAGTGAAACCTGATAAATGTCCATCAAAATTTTGATACTACCTCTTTATGCTTTACACATTTTATGATTGTATACAATGTACTTTTCTTAGAAAAAAATGTAAAAATGTGAAGATTATTTATGAACATTGTACCATGCCAAAATCTACATTTTCAGCGTATTTGTTCAAGTTATAGTGCCTCTGTCTTTATTTGGGAAGTCACCAGTTTGAATCTCTGCTGTGACACAGTCTATCCTGAGTTGTTTATTTGTTATATCATTCTCCCTAGGCAAATAATGGGATACTACCATCATTTAGGTCATGACCAGTTTCTTCTGTGTTCCTTAAGTTGTAGATTTATCATCTTAAGATTTGACACTATAGTCGTAAGTTACTAACAATATCACTAAATTAACTATAAAAAAAATACAGTATTTTTACGTTTTAAGTGTTAAAAGTCTTTTTTCTTCTGTAGGTTAAATCTTCTAAAGGATCTTCTAAGGGACAACATTCTTCTACTAAAACAAAGAGTGCCAGTGGTAGTGCAGTTAACAGCATTAACAGCAGTTCAGCTGCCAAGCAGTTGGAAACACCATCATTACCAGGGTCCAGTTCATCTGGCAGTAGTGGCAGTAGTGGCAGTAGTGGGACCAGTGAAGAAGAAGGAGACAGTGATGATGATGTGTCGAGTATAGCAGGGACTGAGACAACCGAGACAACGTTAGTTGATCGTAATGAGAATGAATTGCAGGTTTGTTGAATTTGTGTTTGGGTAGTTTGATAGGAAGCTGACATACATATCAGTGTTGATTCTTAAGGGTGAAGCTTCAGTTTACCATCATTGCTCACTGTATATTACTCTAGTTGTGATAAGATGATGAGAGTCTGGAAAATAAAATCAACAAATGACATAATATTTTAAAAATTCAAATTTAAATGTCAGTATGGTTAACAGCACATTCCTGAGAATGGCTTGAGAAGACAGAAACATTCAGGAAGCTGGTTATAATACAGTAATACTGCAAAGAAATAGAATATGTTTGTTTTTTTGACAATGAAAATTTGTCAGCTGTAGGAATCTTAGAAACTCCTACCAAACTCTTAGATTGGTAACTTCAGAGATCTGTACTTTATGTGTTCAACTCATTGAAATCTTTTTGGTATAGCACAATGTTAAAAGTGTAAAAAATTGCTGATATTTTTTTGGAACTTTCATCTCCCTCTCCTTCTTCAGGTTCTAAGTCAGTGATGTTCAAGATTGTTTTTTGATTTTGGAGGATTCTTTCATTTTGTTCATCATGTAAAATGTAGAGCATGATGTGGACAAATCAACCAGTTTCCTTCTTCTCCTCCTGTCCCAGTTTCCTTCTTCTCCTCCTGTCCCAGTAATACAATTGTAACTATGTAACCAGTTGACAGTAAGTGCCCATCATTTGTATAGGAATGTCAAAAGGAACTAAAAATTAACTACTTTTACTGGGTGCTGTGTGAATGTAATTCATGTTCTTTTATTATAGATCATGATTTGGCCATGTAAGAATCATTTCAAGTGAAAGGTTGTAATTGCTTGCAGCAATATGTTGTGCCCTTTGTTTCTGCAAGTTGCAATTTATACATTCACATGTGTAGTTGGGTACTTGTATACAGAAACTATTACAGCCCATTTAATCAGTTCTGATTTGATACATAATTGCATTTGTTAGGGTTTCAATGTAATGTAAAGTTCAGAGACAGGTTTAGAATTTGAAATTTTTTTGTTCTTTGAGTTTTGATAAAGTTTCTCATTTAATAGATCATATTTCAGGTGCACAAAATCCTCTTTTGGCATCACTAAGAACACGACAATGTACCTGTGTGACCTTAAGTTGTGTGTGATTTACATTAATTTGATTCCAGCTCAGATAATATTCATTTTGCTTCAGGCATGCTGGATATGCGATTAAGGGAGATGTTTCTTCCCCTGCCTAGATGCAGTATTGAGAGAGGTATCAAGGCTGCTGAAAGAAGGATGTATAACTGAATACTTTATCCCTCCTTCACATTTAGGAGCTCCCATTTTTCTAATTATGACTGATGGACCGGTTACCCTGATGGGCCATTCATGGCTTTTCTCAGTTCTTCTAATCAGATGCTGAGATAATGGTGCCATATAATAGGCTATGACTACTTCCTTCTGTATTCTTTGCAGTCAGTCATTAGAGTCATATATGTGTGTGTGTACACCATAATTATTAGACTAGATATTATATAAATTATTTAAAAAATAGCTAAAATAACTCAAGAATACAAGTACATAAAACTGAATTTGGTATTTAAAAATATTTAAATTGGAAAAAAAGCCGGTATGACCTACATGTGGCTTCACAGGAGCAGATTGAAAGCTTGAAGCAGGAACTGGAGACTGTACGTGCACGGTGTGAGCGAGTAGAGAGGGAGAAGAGTGACCTATTACTACGTAGGATAGCAGCCTTGGAAACAGTCCCTAGCAAGACTGCTGCCTCTGAGGTATGGTAAGCAGCAATACTTCTGTACTGGAAACACTTTATTTACTTCCTGCGTACTCTTATAAAACTTTTAAGAAGCCAAACAAAAACAAACAGCCCATTTGTACAACACTGGATAAAGGAAAAAGATACTGAGTTCTCCTGTGTCTGTGAGTTGGTAGAGATATGTAGATGTGCAACTCCTTGTATTCTAGATCTTTGCTCTAGCTGGAAGTAAGTGGTCAGCTGTATTCTTTGCCCATTTCACCTCCAACAGAAGAGCGTCTAATACACACTAAATATGAACTTTTCCTGTAGCCAATGTGAGTGTGTGTATGAAAAGTAAAGTCTCCAACCCTGCCAGAATAAAAATCTCAACTGTCAAAGTCAAACTAGTCACTTCATTTAACAGAGCTGTCCCAGATTTACCATGGTGTAGTATATTAAAGTAGGATGTGACCACTACCTCGAATGTTTCCTCCAAACTTCTTTGTGCTGATAATTGGTAAAAAAGTACAACTTATGAAGATCTTATTTATATAGGTTTCTCCAACCTCATGTCGTTTCCTTCTATTTAGGTCCAAGTATTTACCTCAGCAATATGTTCATTTTTTAACATAGGAGACAACATTTCAAACCTATACAAAGTAACAGGTAAATCTATATTTTAATATATTATTATCTTCACATTTTTAGATAGCGCATGGAAAGACAAAAGATCGTGGGTGATATCAGTCACATCAGTTGCAATTATAACAGTATCATTTAGTGACCTACCACTAAATCAATATCCTAACACAGACACAGAAAATAATACTGTTGTTCTTTGTTGTAATGGAAATATTTTGGTGTGACAACAGATACTAAAATTGCAACAGAAATTCAATGAACTGCAGAATGAAGCAGAAGATATACGCGATGAAAAGAAGAGTCTGAGTTTGAGAGTAAAGGAGCTGGAGGAGGAATTGGAAGGTCGGCCTGACAAGGCAGCCACACAACGCACTGTTGATGAACTGCATTCCAAGCTACTTGCAGCTGAAACACTCTGTGAGGAGCTGATGGATGAGAATGAAGACATGAAGAAAGAGCTCAGGGATATGGAAGAAGAGATTGAAGAAATGCAAGACAATTTTCGGTACCATGTCTGAATACCAAATTTTTCTTTCACAAGGACTGTGTGCTTTGAAGTCTGTCCCATGGTTCAGAATTAAGTTGGTTTTTCTGCTTGCTCACAAATCTGGTTTATTCATCTTTTTTCTGTTGGAGCATGCATGTGTGTGTACTTATACACTCTCTGCAAACATTCTGCCTTCATCCCCCCCTAGTTTCACATATAAATGATTTAAACCATTGGGTGTGTTTGTAGTTTTCAGTCAGCAACTGTGTTTCTTAATTTTTTAATTATTATTTTAAAGATACTCCCAGCACTGATCTTAGGAATATGATATGTGCAAGTTTTATCATTTTTCATTTTTCTTCATAACGTAAATTTTACTCTCAAAGATAAATGCTATTTTAATACAATTGATATATTTTAAAAATTTAATACTAAAATATATTTCTTCATTCTGGTTTTGAAATATCTTTTCCCTACTTTGTTAGTACAAGACTTATGTTTGTGTCAAAAAAATTAAACCTTGAAATTTAACCTTGACAATAATAGGAAAGGTCAGTCTTGCTGGTATGTGTGTGTTGGCAACCATAAATTGGATTGATGTGAGTAAAGTGAAACTTAAAACTGGATTAATTGTTTTTTTTGTCTGTATGAATCCTTGGAACCATGACATGAGTTTATGTGATTGTGCTGTGGTTTGTTGGCACGCTGTTCTAATATAGTTTAAAGAGTATTAGACACAAAAAGTATGGACACATTTACAAAGGTAGGTATTATAATTGTTGTACCTTTTTATTAAAATTTAAGAAGTTACACTCCTATTCTGTATTGGTGTACATTATACTGGTATAGCTAGAATGTCACAACTTTCATGGCTTCTGCAAAACAACAGGTTACATACTACATTACATGAGTGTATGTGTTGTTGTTGTACAGAGAGGACCAAGCTGATGAATACACATCACTAAAAAAAGAACTGGAGCAGACAAATAAAAACTGTCGTATACTCTCATTCAAACTACGCAAGGCAGAACGCAAGACTGAACAACTAGAGGCAGAAAAATTAGAAATAGAAAGGAAATTCAAGGAGGCTGCTGGAGGTCAGACAGGCCTGGAGAAAATGGAGAGAATAAAGAAGTTGGAGCAAGAACTGGCAGTTGCTAATGAAGTTAGTAAAGTAAAATATATGTAACATGGTTATTTACAAGTTTTATTTTAGAGGTCAGATTTCCAAATTGTAACATAATGTAACCTATGCACTCTTTATTAACAAACTGACTTAAAATGTGAGATGTGTTATTGTATGCAAAGTCTGTTCTAGAATGGTACCAAATTTTGAGTGTCAACAGGAAATACAGGAAGCAGGAAATTTGCTCTAAATTTTCACAAAGTTTAATGGTAGAACATGACTGTTTGGGAGGGGGGAGGAGAAAGTTGACTAGGAATGAGACATAGTTCCTTCCAGTACAGCCCATAAATAAAATACTTAACTTTCAATAGAAAAACCCACAGTCTCCGAGAAGAAGTAAAAGTGTGAATGTTCCATCTGTTGTTTTATCATCAAAGCTGTTGTCCATTTGTTTGTTCTTTCAAAAGACGAATAAAACCAAGAATTTTGTCTTCATGATTTGGATTATTTGTAATACTGCATACATTGAAAAATATCTAGCTTTTCCTGAACTAGTGGATTTTGCAAGACAGGAATTCACCTTCACAGTAAACTGATGTTCGGCCAATAAATACATACCAGCGCTGAAACATTGATCATAATCATTTGATTGGACATTGTGTGACACTTTTATTTTCTGCAAAATTAAATATATCCATGAAAGTTACTCATTTTGAATAATTTTAAGATATTCTTTTGGAGAATTATTTCCATCATGTTGTTCAAACAAGTATTTTTTAAAATGAATCTGGCTATGTGTCAGTCTCCAGATTCTAACAGTAAGTGTCATCCTCCAGATTTCTGAAAATGAAAATACTTAGCTGCTGTGAGAGCTTAAGCAGCATATTCATAAATAATAAATGTCATGTTCCTTCTTTTGTTCATGTAGAAGTGCCTTATCAGGCTTCAGAAATGATTTTCTGTCTTTTATATATATATGTTTAGATATACCATATTTGTTCATCCTGTATGCCCGTTTTTTAATTCACTCTCAGGAATTCTGTTGCCTTTCCTTCATTGCACATGCTTCATCATATTTGTCTGTAATTGTTGTTTAATTATTAATTTTTAATGGATGAACAGGACAATGTTGTTCCACTACATTTACATTTTTTTTTATCCCACTGGGAAAATGCTCTTCCACAGCAGACTTTTACATTGAGTAGTGCTGTGGCTGCTGTAGAAACAAGCTATTTAAGACTAATAAGTGTAATTTATTGTGTGTGTCTTCATATCACTCCTGTTTTGTAAAGATATATAGTGGTTTGTCCCCTTTTACAAAATAGAGGTGATATGAATTCTGCCCAGCATGAATGTAGAACTTTATCTTGTCAGGCATTCCTCTGTTCTGATGGTCTTTGAATTGTGATTCAATTTTTGCTAACATGTAAAAGTGTAGGAGCCACTGTAACTATTTAAATTTATGTTGCCTTCTTGCTTTACCTTTCAAAATAATATTAATATTTACAGATATGCTTTGCATTGTAGAGCATTTTTGTTCTATATTATCATCACATTTAGAACTTTTTTTTGTATTATCATCAAGTTTGTAGTTACTATCCTACCTGAAGTATTTAAAACTCTCAGCCTATTCCACAGTCCCTGTTGTGAAATGTACTATCTATCAAACAGTTTATTTCTACAGGTAGCTGTCCGGTTGCAGAAAGAACTAGATGAAACAAATGCCAAGCTGAAAGCCAAAGAAGAAGCAAGCAATAAAGAATCAACAAAGAAGAAGGCTCCTATGTTAGGAACAATTGGAAAAGTTTCTTCAGGCGAGGTCAGTAAGAGTAGTAGTAAATTTTTTAATTGTTATTAGTATTCACCGATTTTCTAACAGTGTTTATAGTGCGAGGTTTTGTAATTCTGGCAGTTGTATAGCTGAGGATTTCATTGTTCTGGGATAAGACACTGTGTCATGGTTGATCACATCCCAGTTTTTCAAAGGAGCATCAGGATCTGATTGCCCTTTGATTCAGCGTCATATTTCAGAAGAAACCTTGGGGTTTGTAGTATTATGATCGAGCTTTCTCTACTCTTCTGTGTCCTCACCATTCTGTTTCACATGTCTTTAGTTTGTTTCTTCACTTTATACATTGTCTTCCATTGTTTCTCTGACATTGCTACAATTTATTCTTTCAAATATCTTTTGTCATTTGTTACAGTAGATAGTCAGAAGATGACCCCTATCACATTCAGCAAGCATGAGTCATAGAAGCTAAGAATGTTAGTGTATAGACTTTTTTTTTTCAGTTTTCATGTAACATTGGCACATACTCAATGAAATAAGGTAACATGTTAAAAGTATGAATTTTAATAAATTGAACAAACTTAATGTGGTAAGGGTGATGTGGTTGTCTGTGAACTTGATGAAAGATCTTAACAACATCTCTTTTGTTGGGATTTCAAAATATAGGTCATAGGCGCTGCCCCACTGCTACAAAATAAACATTTCCCCTGTCTTCCATTCTCTTTCAAATATGGCTGACCATGATACTTTAGCTGAACAGTAGAAGAATTCCCTGTCCTGTCACATAAATTTATAACCCTTTTGAAACTTTATATACTTGATGTTCCAATAGGGAGATTATTACAAACTTGACACAAATCCAGATTAGACTAAAGTCCTAACAAGAGGCTGGGACTGCCTCAGCATATACCACTCTATCTTTAACTTTACCAAATTTTCTAATGTTTCCTTTTGTTTTTATACTTTATCTAGTGTTGTGGTGTATGATTTTATCATGTTTTCTTCATTTGTAAAATAATTTCTGCTTATATCCACTCCTTTTTCTTACATGTATTGGACACAGTTTTAGCAAATCCAATACAATTCCCTGTCTTCTTATCAGTTTGGCAGGACAGTCCCTTCCTTGTAGAATCCATTTATTACAGATATTAACCCTTAAAATGCCGAATTTAATCCCATCTGCCATTTGCTGGCATTATTAGAAGCTCACCATATTCTCCACATTAGCAGGATAAGGGTTAATTTAATTGCAGCTGCTTTATTTTTTGAAGATTATATATTCACATACAAGTTTAATGAATTGAATCCCATACCCATGTGACAAGAATTGCCAAGGACAAAACACTGAAACAGTGGTGCATACAAGTATATTTCATTCTCCTCTAAGGTTGCCTGAAAACAGGTGATGACCTTTCCACATACAGATACACCCATCAATGGGCATAATGATATCAGAAGCATATGTTACTGTTGCTAAAAAAGAAGGGAAAATAATTCCTGTTAATCAGGCTGGTGTACTGTTG
>Ga0209755_10006143_pt1 | contig 13392 bp, 10 predicted proteins | sample TergutCo191P1_FD_187301 | JGI IMG/M metagenome (GOLD analysis project Ga0209755, IMG submission 187301) | Cornitermes sp. P1 segment gut microbial communities from Petit-Saut dam, French Guiana - Co191P1 (SPAdes) (version 2) | ecosystem: Host-associated > Arthropoda: Insects > Digestive system... | reverse complement strand
ATGTAGAGTTTTTGCTTCATCTTCAAAGGGTTGAGAAGAATCTGAATTTTCAAAATTGATGCATACTTCAATGAAGAAAGTAAAGAATTTAAGTTGATTGTTTTTGAACATGCTGAATGTATCATGCATTAATTGCTAAAAATTTATATATAATGGGGTGTTGTATGTTTATGAATACTTGACTGTTACCGGTGAGCTGTGGCATTGGGTACCAACACCTTAGTTGTGACATTAATCTAATTTGGATTGTTTTTGTTGTTATTATTATTATTATTATCATCATCATCATTTAACTCTACGTAAATATCAAACTTTTTCATTTGCATTGTCTTTCAGATTTACTTATGGTCAGGGTTTTATTGCTGTGCTCTCCTGTAAGATGTTATTAACAAACCGGAACTTCTGTATTTAGAATTGTTGATCAGTGTTATGCATGTGCAACTGGGTGACAGTGTAAAATAAAAGTCCATTGTTTTTGCCTTTATCAGTGATGGATTTAGTTTGGCTTTAGTGTTGCGTTGGTTGAGTGTAATTACAGCCATCAATGAGTGCAATAAGGCCAGTAAAGGGCAGATAAAGGTACATTAAGTAGTGTGTCCGTCTATAAAGTAAGTTGCCAATGCTAGATTGTACACAGTTTTTTTTTTAAGTATTAATGCATAGGCAGCAAATAAATGTGACAGGTCCATTGTAGTGTGGTGCAGATTTTGAGGAAGAACTTCATGGCAGCCACAAGAGTGACTGTGATGAACTGAAAATGAGGAACAGGGTTCCTACAGATAAAGCATGATCACCTCAGTTTTTGGTGGAACAATTTCAATTGATGTAAGCTTTTTTTTTTTTTTTTTAAGTTCGTGGTTCCATGCATCATAAGTCTGTATTAATAAAAATCCAACCAGATACAACAGTATGCAGTCTGATTTATTTTACTGCAGAATCACTGTACGTGTTTCGAGTGTCCACAGCACCCATCATCAGGAGTGCTAAAAACTGTAACCGCAGCCTCCGGTACAGGTTATAATATTGGTACAGCTACTTCCATCCAATGTGGCCAGGTCCCAACCTGGCCACGTTGGAGGGAAGTAGCTGTACCAATATTATGACCTGTACTGGAGGCTGCGGTTACACTTTTTAGTACTCCTGATGATGGGTGCTATGGACACCCAAAACATGTAGAGTGATTTTGCAGTGAAATAAATCAGACTACATACTGTTGCATCTGGTTGGATATTTATTAATATTGATATAAGCAACTGTGCCACATTTAGATGAAAACTTGCTACAACTTCACCTTCTCTTGTTATTTCTTCTGTGTATTCCGTATAATTTTGGGGGTAACTACCACATTTCAGGCTGGTTTAGCAGTAACAGTAGTGTTGTGTTTTGAATCATGCATATTTCAAATCTTTGCCAGGACAGTGGCTAGCTTGACAAATTTTTTTCCCTTGTGTTCCCCATTCTCAGCAGCTAAATGCCAGGATATGCATTAGTCAGTCGTAACCATGTCCTTCAACCTCTCTCTCTGTCTCTCTCTCTTAATTCATGAGACTGCATATGTGTGCTGAATATCTGAAGTTCTAAGTAACGTGAGTTTCTGCCATAAAAAGTCTGTTTCCAATTGCCTGTGGAAACTTCTTCTCGCAATTACCCAGACTCACAGTTCTTAAGTGCCGTTTGTTTTACCCTGTTGATGTAATCTTGCATCTCATTAGGTTATTTAACCCTCTGGAGCTGGAAGTAAGTGCCCAGGATACTCTGCACAAGGCCTGGGATTTAAATGACTACCTATTATTTTGCATGTTCTTGGCAGACAACTCACACTGCATGTTGACTGATCATCCTTTGGCACCAAAAGGTTAAGAACTGTGTACAAGAAGTTAGCATTTTCGTCTTTGAAGCAGATTACATGATGATCTTGCAAAGTGAACTGGAAATGTTGGGTGGAACTGGTTGTATGTTATTTAAAGGTACTGTTATGGCATTTAAGTTATGTGGAGGACACAATAAAAATCATGGTAACTGTGATCAGTATAGGTTGTGCCCTGGTCAGAATTTGAACTGGTACATCTGAAATTTGTGTCATAATTTGAACTGACCTCTGTGTGTTCTTTGTTTTATGTAGATCCTAATGAGTGGTCAGTTGCTCATGTGCGTCTCTGGCTGCAGTGGGCTGTGCGCCAGTTCAATCTTGTGGGCCTGCGCCTGAATGATTGGAATATCACAGGCAAACAACTGTGTCAGTTATCATTGTCTGACTTCCATTCCAAGGTTCCATATGACCCTGGAGATCTCTTTTGGACCCACTTAGAACTTCTGCGCAAGTGCAAGTTTGTAGGTGAGTTATTTTTGAGAATTGTGGGGAAGATAAGGCAGGGTTAATATTGCAGTAAATTTTCATTGTGCTCTTGTATGATGTGCTCACATTTATGACACAATTTATTTTTGGAAGATTTAGTAAAGATAAAAATACCCCTGCAGTTCAGATGTTTTTGACACATTGTCTTTCTCTGTGTTTTATCAACTTTAGCTAAGGTATGTTAGCATTGGTTTTGTTTTATCTGGCAGCTGTGGTGCAGAAACCAGCAGACACTCCACAGTATGTGACACATGGTGAAGGACAGCAGCAGATTCGTGGCCGACAGCAGCGACAAACCAAGCTGGGCAAACTTCCTCGGATTATTGGTCTACCTCTGAGTGTAGTTGAATCAAGTGGTATGGGTTGTGGGAACAGAACTGGTGAGAAATGTTTGAATGTGCACATGCACCTATCGTTAATATATGTCTGTAGCAGAAGTGTAGCTGTAGACTTAATATGTGGAATGAGGAAGTTTTGCTTCTAGGTAAGGGTGTCTGATGGAGCTGTTTGGAAATATGTTGTGTGCTTGGATAAAATCTTGGGGGTACTTTTGTTCCCTTGAGTAATTAACATGAAACTCAAGTTGTACAACAAAAACTGTTGCATTCGGTTTACAGATTATTATGAGTCACAGACTTAACTTAAATAAGAATTATATTAAAGTAGGTGTGTCTGGGAAGTGTTGGCATCATTCGAGTTATTAATCTTGAAACTGTAGTCAGGTCTGCACCCACTGGTTTGCTTTCTTTACCAAATTTAACAGCATAGTGTACCAGTATAAATGAAGACAAAGACAGGTTTGCCTTATTTTTCAGTGCACCTTATTGACTGCATACTGATACCTTATTTACTCGAATGCAAGACATGGTTTTATCTTAAATTTGGCACTTAAATATGTGAGATTGTCTTAAATTTGCATATGAAGTGCCCAGCTGGACTGCACCAAACTGGATTGCACCGAACCGGACCATGCAGTACCAAGCCAAAGCCCGCATTGCCAAATCATGTGAGGTGTGTGCTTTTCTGAGATATTACGTACCATAGATTGGTAATTCTGCACCGACAGTTTGGGACAACCTATCAGTCCAAGCATCAAGGGTCAAGACATCCAAAAGGGAGAACAGAGCATGAGGGAAGTTAACTGACACAGTCTTCTTTTTTGGGGGCTTAATCATCATCTAATTTCTTAAAGATGCACAATGTTTCAGAAGCCGACTGTGTTTCCATTTTCAGGCAAAGAAGCACCTAACCTGGTGGACCCCTTAGATTGAGTTATTCTCAATCACTGGGCACCACAGAAACAGTACCTTGTTAAGGTATGTACCTGAGATCAGATTGAGTCTAAGGGTAGGAAAATGGCTCTTGAAAAATTAAAAATTAACCCTCAAGACTCAAAAATAAAACTTGGACCAATCCACAAATTAAAAACCATAAAGAGAGCCATGAAATCAAACCACAGACACAACACAAAAATCCAGATCACGTATTTAAATTCTTAACACCACTAACATCATCTGTGGAGAAAACTGTGAATCTGCATGCCTTCAAGTAAGTTCGTAAACCAAGAAATATAAAGGTAATATTTAGTCATTGCGGATTATAACAGCATGGCAGTGTGTCTCACCAGCATTGACTCTGAAGGCTTTTAAGAAGTGTTCTTATATCCACTGCAGGGGATGAGACTGATGATTGTTGTGGAATGGAAATGTTAGTTGCAAGTGTGAGGACAATGAAGGCACTGCCTGTGAAGATGGAGACGGTGACCCTGATTGGTAAATGTATGTAGAATCTGACATGCATTGTGTCTTAAGTGCATGAAATTAATAGTAAAATATTTTTTCTTAGCATACAATTTATATTTAGGAGGTCATCTTAGTTTGGGATAAATATATTTTCCCTTGGCAGACGTGTTTTTTTGGGGGGTCATCTTAGAGTCATTTTGCATTCGGGTAAATATGGTATTTATCAGAACATGGATATATTTTGAAGACTAGGCATGTATAACTTGTCTTAAAGATTCTGGCACACTTGTGTTCTGTTTCTTTGTTGCTTGAGGGGAGGGTTTGCAGAAAGGAAAGTATCAGTATTGTGCATGTGTGAACTTCTCATACTTTAAAATTTCCATATATTTAATCCTTAGAGTACCAGTGTTGGTATGCATCTCAGTTATACCACAAATATACAGTATCAAATATGATCATATTGAACTTCAGTGTTTTGTACACTGTTCCCAGGACAACTAACATTTGTAAGGAAATCTGATACCTTTCAGCCTCCTTTCAGAATTGTGATCAATAGAATTAGTTATGTGCTACTCCACTTACCCAGCATGTTTCTTGTATGTAAGATCTTTGGTCACAGCCACTGTGTGGGAAATAATCAGGTAGGTTCTTGGACAGATCAGGTGTTACATGTAGTGAATTCCTGTGCCACATGTAACGTAAGATATTTCAGAGATGTCATCCTTGCAGGAACACACTTGACTTTATTAGAAATGTATTCACAATTTATACTTATGAATGATGTTTCATAAAAAGTAGGTATGTTTGTTCTCAATCACTACAGCATTTTACATGTGTAACTTTAGTGGTGCATCAGTTATTGCCATCACACTGAAAACTAGAGAGAGTGTTTGCATAGCCACTACAGAAGTTGCGTATTTATCACGCTTTTTAGTCATACATAATTTTAGGGTCTAAAAGTAGGTGACACTGATGTCACTCCCACCACCAAAGTTTGCATCCATTGTGTTTGGTTTGTAAATTGAAATGTATGGCATTGGTGGTGTTCTCCAGTGGCATATGATATCTACCAATTGTTGTGAAAATGGTCATCAGGTTTAGAAGTTGACATGGGGGCAACATATACAAACAATGTAGTGATACAAAAAGCTTTTTATTGGCTTTTTAAGAAGGAAAGTATGGTATTAAGGTGTCCTCCTTTGGCATTATGTTAGATATCATTGTCTCATGGCCTATGGATCTTTACTTTCAGAATTGCAGAAATGGAGTCATGTTCATGGGTGACGTGGTCCTGTTGTGTATTTCTTGCTAAGGTGCTGATTATCTTACCAAACACAACATACAGGGTGTTTCATGACTTGTGGACATTACTGCAGGACGTGATTTCCTAGGTCTTTGTGATCAAAAAAGTTCATATAAACATGTGTCCGATTTTGGACGGTTACGGAGTTATGGGCATTTTTTAATTCCCATACATGCCCTCCTGTGAACCGCATTATGGAACAAGCTGGCGGGTGATGTACTCAACTTGGTGGCTTATCGTTTGCGTTGCAAGCATTATTTTTGCCACCTGACTTGCCCACCCAGCTGCAAACAGTCCAGTTTCTGTATCACGACACTTCAATGGTATTTAAGGAATGCAGGATAGGGCTGGCCAGTGTATACTGCATGATCCAGCTACTGCTACGTGTTCAAAGACCTTATCACTTACATTACAGTGACTGTGCCAGCACCTGATCTTCAGAACAGTACGGCGATAGTTTTGTAAAGGTGTGGGCGGTAGAAGCAACAGTGTAGAGTTAATCCCGTACATATTCTCATCTCAGTGCATCTGTTACGTTCACGATGCCATTTACATTTTCAGTTGCAGAGTATGCAAATATGATTTATGTGTACGGTTTTTGTGACGGTAATTCAGTTCATGCCGTAGCTGAATATCGGCAATGTTTTCCGAACCATAGAATTCCAACCTGAAGAGTGTTTACTTGAGTTTACCAGACATTGCGAGATACCGGTACATGTCCCGGCGTTCGCATTGCAGCCGAGCGTGATGTTAATGAAGGCGTTGACGAAGAAGAAGGCATTGTTCAGATGGTACAGAGCAGTCCATGTGCGAGTACGCGAAGAATTGTGAGACGTCTTCGTATTCCCCACACGAGAGTGTGGAGAACACTTCATGCAGAGGGCATGTATCAATACCATGTGCAGCGAATACAAAATCTCAGACCTGGTGATTTTGCTGAGAGGCTGAAATTTTGCAAGTGGCTCAATGGCAGTCGCGAGTTGCATCGTTATATCCTGTTTACTGACGTATCGCAATTCAATCATGACAGTGTCAATAATACAAACAACTCTCATGTGTGGGCAGATGAGAATCCCCATGCCACTGTGGAAAGCAACTTTCAACAACGTTTTAGTGTCAATGAGTGGTGTGCAATTCTAGACGACCAGCTGATTGGTCCTTTCATCTTGGAAGGTCGTCTTACAAGAGAGGCTTACCTCAGATTTCTTCAGGAGGAATTGCACTGACTTTTGGAGGATGTGCCTTTAAATAAACGAGGTCATATGTATTTCCAACATGATGGAGCTCCTCCTCATTCTTCACATGAAGTTAGAAATTTCCTGAACTACCATTTCCCTGGGCGATGGATTGGACGTGGTGGTCCGCACAATTGGCCAGCCAGGTCTCCAGACTTAAGCCCACTGAATTATTGTGTATGGGGATGGATGAAAGAACTGGTTTACAGTGTGAAGGTGGTAACACGAGATGAATTGCTTAGTCGCAATTTGGATGCCGCAGACTGCATCAGAAACAGCCAGTGGAAACTACAACGAGCAACACGCGCAGTTCACAACCGAGTGGCAGCCTGTGTTGCGGCTGGCGGTGGCATTTTCGAAAACCAGCTGTAAGCACAGATCAGTTCAAATTAAAGGTAATTTCAAGAAGTTAGCTTTACATTTATACTTTATGTATTATGTTGGTTTATTATTTTGGATAATCGTTACCTTCTATTTTAAGTTTCAAGCGGTCATAGCTCCGTAACCGTCCAAAATCAGACACATGTTTATATGAACTTTCTTGATCACAAAGACCTAGGAAATCACCTCCTGCAGTAATGTCCACAAGCTGTGAAACACCCTGTATAAATCTAGTATAATATTCTTTTATTATGTATACACTACAGCATGATTCAGCTGTCCAGATCAGCCATCAACAGGAGGATGTCAGATACACAGAAAGAAATATAAAGGGAGAAAATAAAGTTAAAAATATTATACCTGAGGAACTCTGTAACATGGTTGTGAATTAGTTTTAACCTTATTTTTCCAATTTTTGGAATAATATAGTTATAATTCATACCACTGTAAAGAGAGGTCTCTTGCCCTTTGTATTTCGTTTTATGTATCTGACATCTGCGTGATGATGGCTGATCTGGACAGCCAAAACATATTGTAGTGTATAATAAAAGACTATTGTAATAGATCCGTATGTTGTGTATGGGTGGATAATTAGCATTATATTAGAATAATGTTCTTTTGATTTTTATGTGGATGTTAGTTTCTGACCTTACACATAAAGGCAACTGGTGCCATCACTGATAGGTACTTCATTCCATTTTATGGCAGCATTCCTTACAAAAAAATACATGACTTTGTTTTGGCTTATATCTGGCTATTTGGATAGTTACTTTGCTTTGAAACTTCAGTTTTGAACATTAAAAGTTTTTTTGTATTAAAAAACTCGCTTTATTTATTGGATTTAAAAATTATGTTATATTGCACGGAAACAGTCATTGGGAAAAATATTATATGCTATATATGTTTCTGCAATATTGTGGATCATAACAGCTACAGCAAAGACACTGTTGTTAGTAAGCTACAAATAATCCAGGAATTATCACAAAATTGCTGTTGGTGCAGGAATACAAAATTTCTGCTTCTCCTTTTAGCAACAAGGTGACATACTCTGGATTTGTATTGTTTAGCAAAGTTTACAAGGTTTGGTGATTAGAAATAGGTGAACATTTTGAAGTTGGAATAACATTTTGGTGGTATTTTTATTAAATGAAAGTGTTTTTGTTTTTGCCTTCTTGGAAATTGGTCACAGTGTGCAGAAGTTGTTCCCATATAGCTGGTTTGACATACATTGACTGAATATTGTTTATGATAGGGAACAATGGTCAAATTCAATTGTGGCAGTTCCTCCTTGAGTTGCTGACGGACAAGGAGCATCGTGACGTTATCCATTGGCTTGGAAGTGAAGGGGAGTTCAAACTGCACAATCCAGAAATGGTTGCACAGTTGTGGGGTGAACGTAAAAACAAACCAACCATGAACTATGAAAAACTGAGCCGAGCACTCCGTTATTATTATGACGGAGATATGATTGCAAAGGTAAGTCTTGATATAGTGATTAATTCCATCCATAAAGCCTACAGATATGCAGTGAAATGTGGATTTTATGTTTCTGCAGGGACAGTTTAATATTAGGTGAAATAAAGGAAATGAACATATGTAATTACATGAGTGAGAATGGAGCATTGGTGGACTTATACGTACAGGGGAACACCAAAATTCTTGTAGAAAATTCTATCCATATTCATTTCTTCTTAATACAGAAAATTTTTCCAGGTAAAACATATGTACTTGTCTGCAGAATGGAACATGTCACATTAATGCATACTTACACAATGAATACAGGTGCCTAACAATCAGATACACATACCATATGCAAGTTAATGTTATGACTGAAACGATTAAAGTACTGTTACAAACACCTCTAGAAATTTTGTTTTAGTGTGCTACTGTAACACAAGTGTAACAGAATGTTGCATGAAGTTAAGACATGTCAAATGAAAAGTAATTGGCAGAAATGTGTGCTGGATGCAGATAACTTGTTTACTTTGCCTTCCTTGTGTTCCTACTGTCTTAGGTACTGTCATACTATGATTACATTAAGTTGTAAATTAAGCTCTTTTGCCAAACATATACATTGTTTTGTACATTATATTGTAGTCAAGTGTCCTTCTGTGGCATACAGAAATTGTCCACTTGCGGGTGTTGATGTGGATACCCAAACATGTTTCTTTTCATGAGAGTGACCTTTGACGTTCTCAGTTTCTCATAAGTTATTCACAGATATTGCATGTTTGTCTTGCTGCTCCATATAAATTTGCCTTTGCATATTTACCTTCTTCTACATAAAGGCATTGCAAAATTTTTCCTTACCAGACTCATGTTGCATGCAGCTTGATCCAGTATGGAGATTAAAACAGATTAATTCTAAAAATTAATGGTGCCTTAACTTCCTTGCTGTTGCTGTGCTAACTGAAAATTGCTCATGTCTGAAGCAGAGTGACAATTACATAATTACTGAGTGTTCAGGAGAAGTTAAAAAAAATTAAAAGTGTGAAATTTTCTCTCTTATGTAAAGGACGCAGCCTATATGCAGTGTGAATTATGGTATATACAAGTATATTTCCTCTTGCACAGGAGTTCCAAGCATTATGCCATATTTCTGAAGCCAGTATACCGTTTAAAGTCCTTTCTTGCTGTATCATGTCTGATCTTTATTGTTCCATCCAGCTATACATTGGCCATCATAGTGGTCTTTTACACTAATTCAATGATGTTGCCAGTTTTCAGTGTATTCAGAGCTTGACAGTTTTGCATGTTTGTCATGTATTCAGAATGTGTAAGTTGGTTTCTAAATCTAGAGAACTACCTCAATGGGGTTTTATAGCATGAATTACAAGCCATGCAGAATTGTAGGCAGAGAACAAAATAAATTATATGGACAGTTAAACTTACTAAATTGTGTATATTTAACATGTACAATCATTCTCTCTTTTTCTCTTCATACAATGTTAGCCACTGCAGTGGATAAAGTGTAACCTCCAAAATAAACATGCTTACAGGTGAAGGAAGCATTTCAAGGAATGTACTACGAATTCTTTCCAATTTTTGTGCAGGTGCATGGGAAGAGGTTTGTGTACAAGTTTGTATGTGACCTAAAGCAACTTCTTGGGTACAGTGCAAGTGAGTTGAACCGACTGGTGGAGGAGTGTGCCAGGAAGAACCTTAATGTGGGGCAGCACTTCAGCACAACATGATGATGGATCACTGTATGTGGCTGAACATTATGTGTATATCTTGGGATGTGTATTTTTTTTTAAATTAAAGAACCAGAACAGACCGACAATTGTGATATACAACTTTATGAAGATTTGTAAAATATTACTTTCATTTCAGCATATGTGGAACTATACAATAAACTCTTACAGATTGAACTAGAAAAGATCACAAAATTTTATAGAGTAGTGATTGCTACCATTCTGTTATGTGGTTGTGAGGACTGGGCAATTAGTAGAGTGGATGGACACATATATGGAACAAATAAAGGGATGTTAAGAAGAGCAGCTGGCCACACCTTATGAGATGAGATGAGCAATTGTACTATTTAAAACTAGTTACACAGAGTTGATGTAGACTGCAGATGGGAGAAAGAATTAGTATGAACACATTGCTTGAAAGAACTTGTGCCAAGCAGCGGGACAAACTGTAACTTAAAAGACAGTGAGTGACTTTTAAGTTACAGTTCGCCCAGCAGACCGGAGAGTGACATGGGAGAATTTCTGTGTTATGGGAATGTACCTTCATGCCATGATGACGACAGCAATGATGATGAAATGGCTCAAGCATTGTGATCACTCATGAGTTGTGTTATATTGAAAGAAACTCAGACAATTCACAGATGAATATCAGCTTTAATTTTTTTTTGGTACAAGTCATAAGGGATCCCTGCTGATAAACTGTCTCTGTTGCTGGCTTGTACATTGCAATTGCGTTGCTTTGCCACCTTATTGTTAAGGTATATATGTCATGGCCAACAACATACAGGATTGAAAGAGTTGCCATGGAACCCCAACATGTTCTTTTGTATTATTGTGTAGTTACAAAATGTTTCAGCAGTATGAAATGTCCAAACTTCATCAGGTAAAGTGCCTGCCATACATGTCTGACTTTAATGTAATTTGGCTTTTCATGCCAGAGTCATACAAGTCTCAAATACCAAATTTGATGACAATCTGTCCAGTGGGAGCTGAGTTGATACATGTGGACAGACAGACAGATTGTCATCATGAAGCTAATATTTACCTAAAAAGTATGTTAACTCTGTAAAAGAAGGATGTAAATTAAACAAGCATGACAGTTTACCCTCTCCTCATCTAAAAATTTGAACTTCATGAAGTTTGTTTTTCATTCGTTTTTGGATTCAAAAATTTTGCCATTTGCTGTACTCCTGTTAGTGTTTTCAATGAATATGAATTAAAATTTCACCATACAGCAGTCCATCATTAATGTCCCCTGTCACTCATCTGGCACAGTGAGGTGTTTACCTCATATTCTTTACTAAATGCAGCTTGATAAAATTGCTTCGTGTACTTAATATGCAAGCTACCAAATAATTTCCAGTATAGACAACGTTGCTTCAAAGCCAAAAATAAGGGATGAGAACCACATACACTGAAATTTCCTTTACATCATTCCTATAGGTAAAGTATGCATGTTATGTAATATGTCCAGTGTTCAGTTCCCTGTTTCCCATCAGCTTTTCAGCCCTTCATTCCCTCCACCTGTCATCTTTTCCTACCTGATGCTTTGTTCTCTTTCCATAACTTCAATCCTCTTTTCCCACTAATCTTTCGCTTATTATATTAGTTTGCTCAGTAAAGTAGTGTTCTGGTCTTCACTAAGTATCCAGCCATTTTTTGTTTCAAGTCAGTTTTGTTTAGCCACCCAGGATTGGAATATGTACCGACTGCTACAGTCCTATTATCATTTTCCCAGCTGAAACTTCCCTGGTTTAGCAAAGTGCACTGCTTCATCTCCAGGGGAAGAGTGGTGAAGGGAACTAACATTGTTCAGTCAACTTGCAGTGATGTAGCGTGCTGTGACCAAGTAACGACCATGTTGATGTGGGTAAGTTTGGTTCTAGAGGCACATTACCAGTTACTATAATAGACAAGGACAGACTATACACCAAAAGTGGTAGTGACCCGTATTATGCACCCATACTGGACTAAAATGGGCATTAAGAATAAATGACTTGGGGTCCTGATAGATATATAAGGCATATGTACAGGAACGATGTGTTATCAGTGGCAGGGTAAGCAGTGCGGCATTTTGAACAACCATATTTCTGGTTTACACATATAAAATGCCCAAGTTGTGTAAGCAGGTTTGTTGGAAGCTATGAATTCATGTTTCAATTCTGCTCAAGGAATATAACTACTGAACCCCAGTATTTTACAGCTCAGGTGAAGGTAATTGGTTTGTACATAGAGCTGCTGAACCTTGTTAGGGATGGCTTATCACTTCATGAAAAGATATGCAAGAACACAGACTGCTGCCATATTTATTAGCAACCTAAAACAGATTTGTGTGACCTGAGGTTCTCATAGCAGTACTGGTGAGGATTTAAGTCTTCTACTATGTGACTCTGAACCACTGGGTGACTAGTGTCTGCCGTTTCAAAGTTTGTTGTGTCTTCTTCTTCAGGGGCCAAGCAGTCCAGGAATATTTTTTTTCCCAGGACTGCTTAACCTTCATGATGAAACTTCAATGCAATGAAGTTGCATTACTTTCTGCTACACATTTTTAAAACTATGTATAAAAGAGTAGTATGTACAATGGTCTAAATAGGCATTTAAAAAGGGGTATCAAGACGATCTATTATACACCTGCATGAAGGTGACAGGGCAATAATAATGTTTAACCCTTAGCCGCCGAACGTCGTATATATATATATGTCGCGCAGTGAGCCCTTTAAATAGCTGAACGGCCACTGAAGTGGTCGGGGGTGGGGGGATTTAATTCTGGCAGCTAAGGGTTAATAGAGGGGTGTCAGTAGAATCAATTAGAGCATTTACAGAAAAGTGTAAGAAGAGGTGGTATGTATGTGGGATAACAGAACAGTATTAGATACAGGTAGTTAAAGGCACCTTTCAGGGCAGTCTGTTATATTTACAATTGCCCCATATACAGCTTAGTTGCTATACTGATTATGCCAACCCCGCTTCCAAAATAAATAGATAGGAACTCTTTCATGGGCAACATAAGTGCAAAGAGTTGTGTCAGTTTCAAATGCCAGAAAAGTAAAATTCTGCAGTGTGTTTGCCCATGCAAGTATAATTGGCCTGTCAATCTGGCAGAGAAAAGTTTTTTCTCCTCTTCATAACATCCAGACAACTTCTGAGGCAAGCCAAGCCTCTATTCAGTCAGTACTCAGGG
>Ga0209755_10006142_pt1 | contig 13395 bp, 10 predicted proteins | sample TergutCo191P1_FD_187301 | JGI IMG/M metagenome (GOLD analysis project Ga0209755, IMG submission 187301) | Cornitermes sp. P1 segment gut microbial communities from Petit-Saut dam, French Guiana - Co191P1 (SPAdes) (version 2) | ecosystem: Host-associated > Arthropoda: Insects > Digestive system... | reverse complement strand
CATGGTTGCCCGAAACATGTTGAGCAACTATTAGAAGAGAAATAAAGAATACAAAAAGTGACATCTAGTTGGTTTTTCTTATCCACATTGAATTACGATGCACGGTCAACCACACATCAGATTAACTAAACCACTTTATTCACATTTATAAGTAGAACTTTTGGTGTGTTAAGGAGAATTGGCCACATAAATTTAACAACACTTACTGCGTCTGTGCTTTACTGAATGAGCATGGCAGCGCATTGAACCGCAGAATTCAATTCCTTTGACGATGTGCAGTCAATTTATCTGGTTCTTAGTAAACATAATAGCTATGGCAGCCTCAAATGTTGATATTTGAACATCTAGCAGGCGATAAATCTTTTCCTTACTTCACCTAATGATATTAGAGATTTAGTTTTCGTTATTTTGATTGATTATGGCAATGATCATGATGATGCGGGCGTACAATGCAGACAGGATATGTTGGGGAATATTTTAACGCCCAGAATAGAGCTGCGGACCTGAGTCAAGTACACATTTTAATTAAAAATAAAAGAAATTGAGGGGTTGGTTGTGAGGGATGTTGGAGTTTGCGCAGTTTTGATTGGGGGAGAGACGCCCAATAGTACAGAACTTCCTCCCTGTGTCTGCGGCGAGATGAACGAATCGATTTCCGAGTGGTCTGGGCTGAGAGGGGTCACTGCCCTTATATGGTGCTACAGAGTTATCAGCACAACTACAGATTCATGCACGACTGTACGTCCGGTCCACCACATTGGCAAATATTTTGGACGAGCTGCCTTCACCGACACAACATCTATCCTAAAATGCGTTTGAAAATACTAAATTTCGGGTGTTTAAGTCTTTACTGGAAGAACCCGAACGTTAAAGTAGCCATATAAATTCGTCTTCGTACGCCAATCTTAGACAATTTGACACATTTCACGTTAATAAAATTGTATTACACTATCAAAGGTAAAGTTCTCCCTGGAACAGGCCATGAAGGCACAGAGGGGAGTAGAGGTATAGCTCTACTTTTTTCTTAACTTTGGCACTAGATGCGGATTGGTGGTCAACACCACGCCCCGGCCACTTTACTTCCGGGAATGACCCGGTAACCAGCGTAGAGGAGGCTGGGTGGACCCAAGGCAGGTTTGGACGGGCACGGAAAATTTCGGCCCCCGATCCAACCCCTAGCGAGTTGCTATACCGACTACCTTGACCTTGCCTGCTGTATTATACTCTCTTCAGTGCCAAAATCAGATTCACTAACATTTTAACGTACCTTGTTGACAGAAGTTTTCCTATTCCCCTTCCATGTCCGGGACCTCCTTAACTTTGTAATCTCTGTAGCTATGAACACCTGCCAGTTTACTTGGTATCTAAATCCAGCAGATCGTACCCTAAACATTTTTTTTTAAAACATTAAAATATCTCCCCCGCTTAAATGCCAGTCCCACATTCACGCAATTTTCCGTATTGAAACAAACAAGGCTGTAGGTACTGATTCTTGTGGGTGTAGTAGTTAGATACATCTGGTGTAGAGGAAATCACATTTCCAGATGTAAATTGAAGTTTTGTTTGAATCAGTATATGCACCTATCGTTGTTTCCGGATGTGAATCTTGATCATCAATCTTGGGAGGGTAACTCAAACTGAATTTGTAGCTTCGGCTTTGTTGTGCTGAAAGAATACGGAAAAATATATTTGTGTGTAAGGAAGAGGAAGTAATAGTAAGAAGGAAAGCTAGAGAAAACTGCGTAGTAAAGAGCTTCAACAAAAGTTATGAAAAAATTAAATGGAGTTTAAGATATGAGGGGTACAGAACACAGATATGGGAAATGGCAAATGCATGCAAAATTGAAAACTCGAAGGAAGAAACAATTTTAGGGGACCAGAGGTTGATGTGGGTATACTACTTGCTTATGTGGATCTTATAGGAATACGGTATCTGTAAGGAGTTAAATTGGACTTATTTGATTCAAATTTTGATATTTTGCTGGCCGTGCATCTCAGTATAATCTTAGCAATTGACCAACTGAATGCACAAATTCTTGTTCTTTTTAATAAGTTTATTATATTCCTCTACATGTTTCGAGCACTGTTGTGCTCGAAACATGTAGAGGAATATAATAAACTTATTAAAATAACAAGCATTTTTACATTAAGTTGGTCAATTGTTAAGATTATTTGATTCATTTAGGGTCCAGTTTTGGGCAGTTGTTAAGATTGTAATGAACACTCGGATTCCACAAAGGTGATGCATTTCTTAACCATATGAGAGTCACTAGGAACATGTCACGAAGGACTCTACTCCAAGAGTTAGGTTAATTGTCCAAATTAATCTTTGCCCTAGAGTTGCCTGTGGACGCATTACGCAGTTCCCTTACGTGCCAGTTTTAGTTAATGACCACAAACCTAAATGTAGACGTATTATAGAAAAAGTATATGTGAGAGTAGGCATTAATGTGTCGTTTCTTTTTCTGCTTGAGCATCTAATTTTACTTTTTGGGCACGCATTGATTTTACTCTAAAGCGTTACCAACAAGACGCATTTTTGTAGGCTACGTATGATGAATTGATGGCGCTGTCTATTGAACTCGCTTTGGAAGACGCTACGAACCTGTCATAAGACAGTCTACGCAATGAATAGGCGTGTGCTATGCTGTGTGACGGATTGTTCAACCTATATGAACCTTATATTCGCTAAGCACTATAGTTTCAAAAATCCCTGTTTTCTCTTTGTTTCATACTTTTCATTTTGTTCCACGAACATTGCAGAATTTCGAATGGTTACTTAAAGGGACATGGTGTCTAGAATTATATGAGGCTGGAGTTACAACCCCAGAGAGCAGAAATGAAGTGTGCCTGAGGGCAAGTTTTGTCGATTTACTCAAGCCTCATTCTGCAAATTAGTTTAGTTCAGTTATCCCCTTTCGGCCATTTTGCGGCAGGTGGAAGATTAGGACTGAATTCATGTTTTGGGGTTCCATAATCCATGGTCAATTTTTCTTCTCGTTTTCCTGTATCCCATGAATTAGATATGACTGATATAAATTTTGCTTTTCGATAAGAACACATTTCCTATGACTGAATATATTAACCAAAAAAAATCGCTAAGTAAAATAAAAATGTTGTCTATGAACCTGACATGTATGTGCACACCGTTTACGGCAAATTTAATTGGCATAATTGCTGTTATTGAAATGTTCGAGAACTATGAATTTAATACTTTTATGTTAAATGTTGGGTAAAATTCCGTAAATTATATTTTATTTTCTTCATACCTCGCGTTTGGACGTCAAAAAAGTTCACAGAGCTGCTGGAAAGAACATTTACAGCTGATGTTGCTTCCACGGTACATCCAAAAAGTACCAGTAGCCCCTATGCCCAAGCACAGTGCCATGAGTGCATAATGGGACGGTGTAAGTAAAAACTCACATATCCTAAACCTCTTAGATTGAATAGTGTAGGCAGCTTAGAGAATTTACAGCGCTATATGGATTTTATAACAAGCGTGACTCCCTTGCGGAATATCACCGAATGACTAGATACAAGTGAGTAATTTGGTCCACTGTTCGTTTCTTTTATCTCTGGTAAAGAACTTGCTGCGAGTTTGTAAGCGTTTGTAGCTCCAATGTTATAGTGTTCCCTGAGTAGGCGTTTTTTCTTAAGTGCTTATAGAACCATGGAGGTGAAGGCGTAAACAGTCCAGAGTTCAACTCTGGATGGAAGTAAGAGGCGAGATCCATATTTTGGTAATTTTTTCTCCGAGGGAAGAGCCATACTACCCATTTATTAAGGCGCCGCATGGATATCAGAATCGGTGACGAAGGAAACATTCCAGCCTTTGTCAGGTGTCCAGCCTGAAATCAGTCCCTTTATTGCTCCATCTTAACGTGGCTTCTATGGTTACGCATAGTTTTGTCTGTCAGAATTCGTGTGCACTTAACTACGAGGATAATTCGATTTAATAACAGGACTAACACGCAAAACAACTCTGATTTATGTTGAAAAATATACGTAAGACGGCGACATTTTGGTTGGTGGAAGGAGGCACTGAACGCGTTAAAATGTGAAGCAGCAATGACGTCAACCCCTATTTTTAATTCGTTCTAGATTAAGATTTGTTAAGAGCAGGTAATGCTGCAGATGCTTACTATGTTGTGCATTATTGATTATTATATAGTTGTTAAATACATAAAGTGTTTATTTTCATCAGGACTGGGACGACAGGGAATACATCCAACATTTTGGCAGGGAAAAATCATGGAAAGGTTGTATCTCTCCGTGGTTTATCTGTACGTTTTCTGTGTCACATAGTTTGCATACTCGGAATATTAAATAATAAGAGTACTGTAAGGTAATATGTAGAGGGAGAGGACAGTGGTATATATTAATTTATCTTCCTAGATGTGCCAGTCAAACCGAGGACACCACGAATGCATGGCTATAAGGAACTGGACTACTAACCACTGAAATGCGGAGTTTAAGTGTAAGAAAAATGATTTATTCAACTATGCAGTTTGCTGTGATATTTTTTTTTCTGAACTGTAATTTATAGAATTTATATGACAAGAATCACGCCTGTCACAGTTGAGAAGTAATGAAGTAGGCTATCCAGAAAATGTATGTAAAATACTTTAATTCGTTGCGATACTGTTTCCAAAAAAAAAAAAGTCACTGAAATACGACGAATCTAACGTTTGGCTTCGTACTAATACAAGTCACGACTGTACAAGTAATACAAATCCTATAAAGGCAGGAGATAATACTCTTTAGAATACTGCTTTCTAATACGCACAAAAAATTATCGGGAATGGTTGCTGCAAATGACGTTTGGAGAATCCAATCAGGGAGACCATTCGTTCTTCGAATTTCATTCGTCCTCATAAATGGAATGTGTATGTGGCAGGTTGAATACACATGAAACTGTTCCAGAATATTGATCAAGAAACGTAGTTGAGTCGAGATTAATTTTAAATAATTTAAATCTTAAATTCCTCTTATGCCTTCCTGTTGGTATCTTGAAAATTGTTTGTTTTGGCGCAACAGCCCCCAGTGGACCAGGACCTCCTCATTCACAAGGTTTCTAGATCACACACAATGACGCACCACAGTCGTTAGGACTCCTCTGGACGAGTGATCAGCTTGTCGCATAGACCTCTACCTGATAACACACAACACTCACAGTAGACAGAAATCCATGCCCCCAGCGGGATTCGAACACAATCTCATCAGGCTAGCGGCCGCAGATCTACGCCTTAGACCGCGCGGCCACTGGGACCGGCGGTATTTTGATAATAGAGAATTATAAATGTTAGAGTGGGGTTGGCCTTCAGTGGTGTAACCATAAAATCTGTTAGCTGGTCCGTATGATGCGTATTAAGAGACACGGTAACCAAGCCTGACCCCACTACGCACCCCATAAAGAACGGAGGTTCAGACTGAGTTGGAGGATACATATGCCTTCATGTCGTGCACTGGAACATTAAATTTACGTACTTCAGAAAATGTCCGTCTCCGAAATAAAAATATACTCGTGTATATTGGGGAACGTTGTTGTAACATTCGCTGTTAGAAGATAATAACACGAATAGTTAAGAGTTATTTCTATGGCTTTAGGAATAAGTATCTATTCGCAAGATTTTATTAAATACGTCATAAAGTGTTGCGCGATTTACTTTGGACGAAACACACACATCGTGTTTCTATTTCGGAGAGAAATCTGCAACAGACATGTGCCAGTTTCGAAATGGAGCAAAACAATATGAAACAATTTAAGAAACACCTTCTGAGCAAGTAGTCAACGCTTGGCATTACGAAAAAGAACTTTTCACTGGCTGAAAACTATGGATGTTGTGGTTTGAAGAATATTAATGTTATCGTTGTGAGAAGCGTTTTACTTACTGAGCCTCACGGAAATGAATTTGGTAAAGACATGCGTTAGTAAAGAGCCTTTCATGAATGTTCGTGTATCTGTGTAATTACCACGATGTCGAAATGGTAAACGAATGAGCATTACAAAAGAACTTGTTACCTCTGTCTTCACGTTGTTATTGGCTTTCGGAAGAACATCATGCATAATTTTGCGGTTTCCAAATTTCTCCGAAATGTCACAAATGTTTATCATTTTAATGCGGTTGTCGCCTTATTGCACTTGCGCTTTAGGAGAGCGACAGGATTACACGCTTTGCAGAGAGGTCAGAGATGTTGCTGCACACACGTGATGCACTATTTGTGAAAGAAGGTGACGGACATGTAACCACAACCTGGTGGTTTGTACGCGTGAACGTACAATGCCAGAGGTTTTAAACCTTTTCTTGTTTATGGACGGGTAACGTAGCCGTGAGGTTTCGACATCTAGCTGTCTCATATTACACACCGCAAACGACCTAGTGCTTTAGAAGTGCAATTAGCAAGATCACTTATGAATATTAAGGGGCATCAGGTGGTTTGGTAGGTAGCTACCAGCCTTTCGGATGATTCTTCTGCTTTCATCTTCAGGGTAGAAGACTTTTATCTCGATGTCTTCTGCTGTTAAGACGGAGACAGTAGATGCCTCCATAACGTCGGTACCTTTGTATCAAACTATAGGGTATCATATCCAAGAAGACAGCCTGTTACGTATAACCTGCCTTAAGAACTTAAAACGCAAAACATTTCCGACTCAAAAGTACTTTTTCACTCCCTCGTCAAGTGTGAGAACTCACTACCGCGTTGATTTGATATACGATGTTACTTTATGTTTATATTTTTATACGTTTGTGGTGGTGGTTAGCTGAAGGATGGCTTTACTAAAAAGCCGAAAAATGTAGGTAGCAACGTTACTAATAATGGTGTAAGTAATTAGCTTTTAATTGTGGCGAGTGACTAGAATTAACTTCAACCTCAGTTCCAGAACGTGGACAACGTAATCGATATACGTTAGAAGGAAAACGACATGTGTCAGCATCTCTCGGTTGAGCAGTGAACGAACTTTGAATGACTGTCACAAGGAAATTGTAATCTGTAGTCATAGCAATCCTCAATAAACTCAATAAACTTGACCTCTTACCTACCCCTTCCCCCCCTAAAAAACTGGAGAGTGCAAGTAATAGAACATATTGATGGTGGTTGTTGTATGACATCTGTTATGTTGTATTAATCTCAACAAACTTATTGAATAGACATTTCTCTTCACTATACTTGTAATCTCTAAGTGAGATGTTTCTGATTGAGTTGCTGTTCGGGATTCCAGTTGAAATTGGAGACAGCAAGCTCCTCCGAAACGTTTGTACCTATATAACGAACTGCGCATTGTTATATTCCAGAAAACTGGAATTTTCAGTTCTATTTCACAATTCGAAGTCCCGCTCTGTTAATTCGTAGTCGGCAATTTCCGCTATGCGATGTTGGTCGCGGATGAAACCAGACGTGTCGATAATCCGTGGTCTGAAACCGCACGAAAGGCATGGATGAGAGCAGACTGGTGGGCCTGATTTCTTCATGTACATATATCAGAGGCACTAGGTTCCCTACATTTGCATACGTGCAGAGGGATGGGTATAATTATGGCAATCAACACGCTTTCTTGGGTGTTAATTCTGCCATCTATGTTAAATAGCAGCCATTGGGAAATGATTTGGGACGAACAAACTAGCTAAGCATAGATAGTCCGTTTCTCTTTGTATTTCAGTGATTGACGGATTGCCACTACACGATAATGAAATTGTGTTTCTTCGTATCCTTCTAAAAACTAAACTGACAGAAAAAGGAACGGCATAATTTGTAATCATTGTAAATGGTTCGAATTTTCCATTAGGCAGGATATGATGAAGATAACGCTTTTTTCAGTTTGCTCTTATACTTACAGTTCACTGTAAAGCTGTACACATATTGATCCGCACTCTGAATGATAGACTGCGTGAGGTTAGTGTGTGTGTGTGTGTGTATATCAAAGTTTGTGCTGTACATATTTGATGAACTTTTTCACTTTTGTTGTACAAAAGCACTTGGAGAATATCGTTTGATATGTACACGTTAATTTACCTTGTTGCTAGCGTACTTTCTTAATGACCAACTATGTATAGCGTATTTATTGGAGAGAGAAAAATTTTGACGAGGTTATGATGCCAGGGTTATCGAGTTCGAACTTTAAATTAAAATGGCAGGATCATCTGAATAATATTTGGGCTGGAGAAAATTGTGACAACATTGCTACGAGAGATGGGGTCGTGTTGCTGTATGATCATTTAGTAGCAAATAAAGAAGTTACAGTTGTACCAGCTCCCAGCTCTCCGCTGAATGAAGGTCCTGCCCTACCAGATTTTGACTGTGATTCTCCATCAGCTGCTGAACTTGATCATCATGTTGCCGCACTTCTGTCAACACAGTTGGAGTTGGCACGTACATTTTGTGCTGAATCGCCGTTTGCAACTGTACTGCATCAAAGGTTGTTGGTGCTACAACGGATATTTCATGCAGTCTCAGTTAAATACCATGATAAGGAAAAGGTAAACTGTCATACTTTACAAAGATAAATTGAAAGGGTGTAAAGAGATTGGTCAAGCCTGAGTACCTGTCATCATTTGCATGGTTAGAAACTGGTGTAAAATATGCCTCATCATACAGATCCTACAGAGAGTATTTTTGTCTCAGGACTGTTTGCTGTAGAGCAGGTGACATTGTTTCTACATTGGAACGAATGATGCCACCCATTCTGCAGTGCTCATACCAGCAGTACTGTCTGCACAGTATATACCCTTTGTGTAATGATTTCCTGTACTGAGCAACAGGTGGAGGGCATATGAGTAAACTCTTACTCTTTGTTAAACATATTGTACCATATTGCTTGCAATAAATTTTATGTTCCAGACATACGTCTTTGTAAGGTAAGGTATCACTGACACATATGCTATATTTTTTTTGCAGGTGTTTTTAGTTATATCTGACTGAGTACAAAATTTAGGAAATGAAGGGCAACCAGAAAAAAAAATTCTGTGTACTACTTCTCAGTTTTTAAATATTTCAGAACTGTTATGAAAACTAGCTCACATGTCCAGTCATGGGGTTTGAAGTCATTGCATATTGCACATAATCTTGAAACCAATTCTTAGAAATTCAACTAGTGGTGTACATAGTGTATAAATGAATACAAACTGCTAATAATGTTAGCTGCTACAGAATGAGTCATTGCCAGCACATGTGGGAACTTCCTCAGATATTAGCCAAAACAAGAATTCCTCCATTACGTTTGTATGTCATGAACACCCTAAAAGACCTGATTGGCCCAATATATTTGTAAAATTCATGTTGTGTTTATGCTTCTTGACTTATACATAAGTAAAATTGAACCAATGTGACTTGTATAAACCCAGGCATATGTAACCTGTACTGAATTCAGTTTTGTTGGAGGAATGAAGTTATGTTTAAATAAACAAAGAGAAATAGGTGTGAGAAAGATAAATGTGTAGAGAATTTTAATTGGAAACCTGAAGCAATGAGACCATTTACTCATCATAGACACAGATGGAGGATTGTATGGAATTGGATCTTGAAGAAATAGGGTTTGTGTTTGTTGACTGTATTCATGTGACTCAGAGGATACACTATTGAATTGTAAGGTGACAAAGTGAATGTTGTCCCTGTACACACAAAAATGGAGTGGAGGTACATTGTCACTCATTTTTAACCTCAATACTGAATGGAGAAGAGTGGTCAGCATCAAGGCTGGCTTGCTCCACCCCCTAGGGAAAGGGCCCCAGTACCCATTGAATAAGAGGCTGGTTGGGCCTCAGACCCTGTTTGGATGTTTTGAAGGAGAGAAAAAATCTGTTGACCATACAGAAATTTGAATCCCAGGTCGTTCAGCCTGTAGCTTAGGACTGTCAGCTTAAAAATTACTCTGTTTCATGGTATAAGTTGTTTTAACTTTTATTAAGGCTACAGCAGTGTGCTTGTGAATGCTGTAACTATGTCAGAACAATTACCTTAGAGTACACCACTCTCTGTCTTCGATGTCTTATGAAGCACTGTTATTCATTCATGCATATAGTTGTGTAACACTAGGAGTACGTTCAAAGAGAGGACAATGCAATTCATGTCCATGGATCCAGGAATACAGGTAGCTGCATCTAGTCAACCAAGTTGGGTTGTTCATTATTATTGTTTATTTAAATTTTATTTATGATGAAAGCAGAGCTGGCATTTGAAATATTTTTTTAACCACGGTGTCCAGTGTATTTGTCAGTTTTATATAGGATAAAATTGACATTTGATGTGCAAATGTTTATTACTTGATATGTGTTGATACTGAAGTGCTGTGTGATTTTGCAGGCAAGATCACAAACCAGTGGACATGCCACTGAGAGTAGGCAGGATACTTCTGAAAGTGGTCCAGAAAGAGCATGTTCAGCATCTCAAGCTCTTATTGAGATGGCTGTAAAAACAGGACTGAGCCTTTTATTTGCATTGCTACGTCAAAGTTGGCAACAGATCACTGTGCCAGGTATAATATCCTTTATATTTTTTTGGTGCTCAAATGCTTCAGATGTTTCTCTTCCTATACATTTGTCAGCAGTTAAAACACAGACTACCCACGGCCCAAAGGAGAAGGTTAAAGTAGTTTTATTCTAACATTCTAACATTATAACTGACAGTGTTCTTTACCAAGTTGCTCATATTCTTGATCTTGACTCAGGGCTTGGGTGGCAGGTTGCCTTAGTGACAAAATTGTTGCCATAACACCAAGCATTTTCAAGAGCTATTGCTTTTAGTTTGTCTGTTTTGGCTTTTTTTTTTTTAATCACAACTGAACTTTGTGCCATTGTTGTGGTAACTGTTGTTAGCAGATAATCCAAATCGTTGTTTAACAGCCTTAGTGGTCATTGTGTTATTATGAATGACTGGTGCACATTTCATTTACGTGAAATGTGGCTTGTGCAGATTAGAATGTGCAGACCAGTCCACATTGAAGAGTGGTCAGCTTCTTGATTTTGACACTTTAACACCTGAGAAATAGCCTTCCAGTACCCATTGAAAAGGATGCTGGTTGGGTTTGAGGCCCAGGCTGGATACTTGGGAGAAGAGGAAAGCATCTTGCTCTTCTGGGAATTGAATCCCAATTACAGATCAGACTCATATTAATTCATTGATAATTGTGTAATGAAAAACACTTTACTTACACTTTACTTCTGTTGGCATTCTTCACTTACATGCTTATGAAAATGGTAATGGTGGTGAACCAGGTGTCTGGAGCATAAGTGTGCATGTGTGTGCGTGTGTGTTTGTGTGTGGGCACGCGTGCATACATGTATGTGCATGGAGACTTTTGTCTAACACTGTTCTGTTATTGAGAGTTGCTCTTAAAGACAGTAGTATCTCTAACAGAAATATTTTCAGAGTTTCTCACCACATTAGCCCAGTGGAGGTGCAAAATTTTCTGGCTCCCAAATTTTTGGCCTGGCTCTTGTTTAGAAGAGAAGTTTTTTATGCTGTGGCATATATGAGGTATTTTTAAAAATGTGTGTGTGTGTGGAACTGAATATTCATCATGTCATAAGTCAATGATCATAGGAGCATTTTTTTTTAATTGTGTACAGGTAGTCCAGTTTTATGCAATGAAGTCCTGTGTACAGCATCAGAGGTGGTTCGGAACCTACCACCATTGTCCCTGGCTAACGACAGCCAAATCACAGCTCTAGGAGCACAAAGCCTGCAGGAGGTTACTCGGTTTTTGAGGCATGCAGCATTGCCTACTTCTGGAGCTGATTGTGTGGGTATGTTTAGCATTTAAAGTGTGTAGCACCAGTGTATAACATGTTTAAAACTGTACATGTAGGTTATGTGGTAGCAATTAAAAGTTCTAACCCTTATCACCTCTGTAAAGTCACTGTGTTTTGTTTCTGCTTTCTCATGTTGGGCTATAATGTTGTCTTTACTCCATAAGATGGTGTTAGAAATAATTCATGAGTTGTGTGTTGGGACAAGTTTTATCTCATGCTGTAATAATAATGCATTTTGTATTTTAGGTTATTGCCATGCTTACTTAACAAAATAGGCTGTCTTTGTTGCTCCGTTTTTTTTCACTTAATTAGTCTTACATGTTTCAGAATAATGCATCTTTTAATTGTGGTGGTAAGATGTATGTGTTTGAGTAAATGGGTAACATTATTGTGGACAAGTGCTTAAGAGGCTAGGAACAATGCATTTTTCCAGATACATGTGACTAATAATAAAAGGCCTCAAAAAACCTGAGTTGGACTGGAATTGTACTGTTCAAACTGCAGCCATTTCAAGTGTTTCATTTTGGTTGTGCCTGAGGAAAGTTTTGCATATCAGTTATGTGCTGTATTTCTATTTCTTCAGATAAGAGCTTATTTACCACCTCAGGGTCAAGTAAGATTTTAGAAGCCTGTGTTTGAGAATGTATGTCCACATTGGTGCTTTAGTTAAATTGACTGTGTTATGATCTGGGTGCTGTGCAATAACAGCAGAGGTCTTATTGCTGGACAAGTGTAGTAGGACAACTGCTGTGGTTCCTTGTTCAGTGAGACTAGTTGGCATTCCATCTTTTAACCAGTTCTATGAGAACACATTCTGTAATCCATCTTGATACCACAGTTGCTTCTTGCAGAGCAAGAAATTGATTACTCATATCCTGCCAGTCTCAAGACATGAGAATTAAGAGGGTACTGGCCCCCATGTTACCATTATGGATCTACAGCACAGTTGGCAGACCATTGGCATTGGCTGAGATTTCAGCTGGTAATTCTCTTTCAGATATTGTCTTTGTGTACATACACAGTCACATGATTTTTCAGTACATTAAACTGTTATTTTTCAGTGTAAGTATCATTGTTGGTGTTTTCACCCTAAGTAGTGAAAATTCCTGGAGAAACATAGCTGCAAGACAACACATATTTATGTCTATTAGTATGAATTATTTTCTATGGAGAAATATATAAAGTCAGATTTCAGAATCTATGTTGTTTTTAGTAAGTACTGATAAAACTACGTACATGGTCATGTCTCGAGATCAGAATGCAGGACGAATTCAGTGTGTGAGGACTGATAATAGTACCTTCGAGAGGGTGGAAGAGTTTAAATGTTTGGGAACAACTTTAACAAATAAAAATTCTATTGCGGAAAAATTAAGAGCAGATTGAGGTCAGGAAATGCTTGCTATCATTCAGTGCAGAATCTTTTGTCTTCCAGGTTGCTGTCCAAAAATTTAAAGATCAAGATATATAGAACTATAATTTTGCCTATTGTTTTGTATGGGTGTGAAACTTGGTCGTTGATATTGCGGGAGGAAAGGAAGCTGAGGGTGTTTGAGAACAAGGTGTTGAGGAGAATATTTGGACCTAGGAGGGACGAGGTAATGGGGGGAATGGAGGAGATTGCATAATGAGGAGCTAAATGATATGTACT
>Ga0209755_10006141_pt1 | contig 13395 bp, 15 predicted proteins | sample TergutCo191P1_FD_187301 | JGI IMG/M metagenome (GOLD analysis project Ga0209755, IMG submission 187301) | Cornitermes sp. P1 segment gut microbial communities from Petit-Saut dam, French Guiana - Co191P1 (SPAdes) (version 2) | ecosystem: Host-associated > Arthropoda: Insects > Digestive system... | reverse complement strand
TAAAGTATACTTGTCATTGCAGTGACCTCCTTTTGTATGCGGTAATCCCTGTTACCGAATTTATTGCGATTCAAGTATACAGGTTAATCCGCGTTTTGCAATCTCGAGGTCACTACATATTGTCTCATAAATAAGATACCTTCCTGCCCATGCTTGCCACGATGGTTGAAGTTGCTCGTAAGGAATAAGCGTAACATCCCCACTTACCTGCAAATAAATGTCGCTTCCATCCGGGATGTCAGAAATATCTATTTCCAGCTGCAACTCGGTCGGTCCCCCCCACATTGTGGCAAACTCTGATTCTTCCGCGACACTGACAGTCACAGAGGGTTCTCCGGGTTGATTACTGAGGGTATCAAAAGGTGTACCGATAAACAAAACCGCGAGCGCCACGGCACCCACACCTATGGAGATTAACCCTATGACAGACTCCCGCCTGTGCGCTTTGTAGTATATAGTATATCTGTTTATAACAAAAGCTGCTATAAATAAAGCCATCCAAACAACAATCCCCTTTAAAATAAAAAGCCCCAGATTACTCTCCAGTATCAAAAAACCGAGCACAAATCCGACAAAAGCCTGAAAATTAGCTGCAAAAAGAAGAAAAATAATCAGTACAGTGAAAAGTACTGCCGCATACAGCCTGAACTTTCTGAGCAAAGCCGCCACCAGAGTTATTGCGGCCGAAATAATCGCTACATAGATTGTAAGCACTACAAAACCAGACAGCACAAACCAAATGTTAAAATCATAGACAATAAACACATTGTCCCGCCCTGCGGCAAGTGCCGCAATTACTCCGTACTGTATCAGGTATATCACCGTTAGAGCCAGTGCAGAGCAAAGCACTATTGAGTAAATCCAAATTTGGTATGCGAGAAAGCGGCTTGTGTTGGTCTGCGGAAAAACGGTTATGTTATTATTTTCATTGTGGTATAGCCACCATGCGAGCATAAGCCCCAGTGCAACGCAGCCCATAAAGCCGCCAGACATATCTATAATCCTATGAAGCAAAAGCGTATCGTTATGCTGCAAAATCATGATAACCGCAGGGATTAGTCCTGAGAGTAGCACAATTAACGCTATCGCAGCAAGGATTATTATTCCTTTTTTATTGCCTTTAACTCCAACCCGGGCGAGCCTGGCGGCATTTACTAATTCACTTTTTGCCACAAACATTCGAGTTCACCTTCCTTATCTTCCCTTGTGAGGTATATGCATATATCCTCTGCTCTCACTGCTGATACTGTCAGATTTTGTCTTTTTGCTTCGCTGCCGACTGTTTCGGTTAATTCTTCATAGACCACGGTTTCGGCGGATAACCCGCCTTTTTTGTAGATAATGTTTTTGCCGTTTGTAAATGTGTCAACGGCATCTCGCTCTCCCTCAACACGGTAGGCTTTTTGTCTTAAAGCATCGATATTCTCGTATAGCACCAATTTACCGTCGTCAATGAGAATAATATCGGAGAGCACTCCTTCTATTTCGGAGAGTAGATGGCTCGAAACTATAAACGTCCGAGGGTGCTCTGAAAACTCTCTGAGCAACACCTCATACGCCGCTTTGCGCACTGTAACATCCATCCCCAGCACGGGTTCGTCGAACATAGTCAGCCTCGCCCTGCACGAAAGACCGCATATGAAGTTGAAAGTGCTCGCCATGCCTTGCGAAAGGTTCTTAAATTTGAGCTTCGGGTCTAAAGCGAAATAATCAAGCAGCTTCATAGCAAACTCTAAATCAAAATCACGAAACATGATATCATAGTTTTCTATAATCGCTTTAAGCCTTAAAGCTCTGTCATATTGCATATTGTGGTACGTATAAACGATGTTTTCCAGTACATCCAGATTATCCATAGGAGCTTCGCCAAACACTTCAAGCTGACCAACATTTATATCAAGCTGCCCGACAATCATCTTCATAAGAGTAGTCTTGCCCGCACCGTTTCTGCCAATCAAGCCAATGATAGCATCGCCTGAAATGCTCAGGTCAAGATTATCAATGGCAGCCATTTTCCCAAATGTTTTCGTAAGACCCGTAGCGTTGATAATCACATCACTCACTCAAATCACCTCTTTCCCTACTATTAAAAAGTTCTGAAACTTTATCTAACACGCTGTCTCTTGAAAGCCCCACCTTGACCGCAGCGGATACAAGACTCTCGGCAAGTTCCGAAATTTCCGTATCACGCCGCTCGCCGAGCAGCCTATCCCGAGCACCGACCGCTACGGTCATTGAAAGCCCTCTTTGCTTTTCAAGGATACCTTTTGAAACAAGCTGATTTATCCCCTTAGCCGCAGTGGCGGGGTTGATACTGAGTTCGCGAGACAAAGTGAGCTGAGAATATACTGCCTCCCCTTCAAGAAGCCTACCGACAACAATGTCGTCCTCAATAGCGCCTGCAACTTGAATATAAATAGGCTTTAAGCTGTTAAAATCAATACGCAAATGACTCACCTCACAAAGCAATCCGCTATACTGCGTTACTAATGTAATGTAGTATAGCGGAGATTGAGTTGCTTGTCAAGAGGGAATTTTTGATTTATATTAAACTTCACCAATCCTCATCCGTCTGCGCAAAACGAGTACATTAAACATCAAGCTGATAACCCCGCAGGCCAGCACGATGGAAAACAGTGGGACGAACCCCAAGCCTTCAAGAATTGGCGGCAAAACAAGGACAATCAATGTTGAAAGTGTTGCCGTAATCGTGTTAAAAACGCCAACATACAGCGGCATTTCAGATGGAGGGCTGACAACCCCCAAGATTAATGTCGCTGTCACAAAGAAACCGGCATTTGCGATGTTGGCAAAAACCCATGCCACAAACAAAATATTCAGAGAACCTGCACTGAGAGCAGTAATCCCTGCGGCAGTGACAAAAATCGCACATATAAGTGCAGTGATTCTCGGACCGTACTTATCTGCAACATAGCCGAAAATGATTTGAGTAATCGCAGTCGATAAAATAGCCAGACCGGTGAGCAATGCAATATGTGTCTCAGTCGCATAGAAAACACGTAAAGCAAAAAGCGTGTAGTAGGTCAAAAGTGCGTTGGCGATAGAAAGAAACGAGCAGGTGTAAATCATCGCACGAAAAGTCGAACTCTCCTTTACAGCACCGGGCATCCCTTTTATGTACTCAAGTAAACGCATAGGGACGGTGGGCTCTGCATCCTTATTTTCCCGCAATAAGAAAAACGTTCCGGCATTAATAAACAAGAAAACAACACCCAGAGCGTAAATAACCATATAATTGTATGGGAAAGCAAAACGATAGAGAATCACAGGAATAAGCGCAGACATACCGACACCGATAAACGAGCCGATAGCCTGACCAATTCCTCGAAAACCACCCCGTTTATCAGGCGGCAAGAGCCTAATAACAAGCGGAGTGAAAAAAATGGCATAAGAACCAACAAACAAATTGAAGACCGCCCAGAAACCCAAAAACAAGTGTACAAGAGTGGTGTTTGCCTCTGCAAATATCGGAATTAGCAGGATAAAAATCAGAAATGTAAACCTCTGTAAAAATAAAATCTTACTGAAAGTTTTGTGCATCAAAGCGGAGCGAGATGCAATAAAACCAAAAAGCGGCTGAGACAGCAAAACACATAAAAAGCTCATAGAGGCGGCAAGAGCAATCTGGAAAGTCGTTGCTCCAAGCTGATTTAGAAATGAAGGAATAACCGCTGTTATAGAAATGAGTGCCATAGATGGCATGAATGACACACCATCAAGAAAAAACATTTTCAGGTTATGACGGACATCTTCTTGATTAGTATACATATGCGCAGTCTCCCAATTCACAGATTACTTAATCCTTGTTCGCCCGATTTGCTGCCTGTCCTGCGAGCGGTCGGGGACTGTTTTCCCTACTCCTAATTGCCCTGTACTTGAGGGCAAGAAGCAACACCGACACCGAAGCAACAACAAATTCAGTAGCCACAAAAGCAGACCATACACCGGTCATCTCAAATAAAGCGCCCAGCACAATAACCATCGGAATGTTTATTAATGAGCTACGCAGCAAAGAAATAGCTACGGCTTCTTTTGCGCTGTCAATGGCACTGAAAAAAGCTGCGGCTATAAAATTTATCCCTGCGAAAACCAGTCCTATGAAGTATATCCGAAGCCCGGTTGTTGTTAGATAGGTGAGAAAATCATCTGCTTCGCTATTGAATGCAAGAGCCATGATATTCGCATTAAAAAATGTTGCGGCATAGAGAATAAAACCTACTGCGATTACCGTTATCAAGGCATATTTCAAGGTTTGGCTTACTAAAAATCTATCGCCCGTCCCATGCCCTCTGCTTATCAGAGGCTGAATACCTTGAGCAACGCCCGTAAATACACAAATCAAAAGTATAGCAATATTTGCAACGATACTAAATGCAGCTACTCCGATATTTCCCTGTATTCCCAAAATTACGAGGTTAAAAACGACCAAAGAAACAGCAAAGGCCAGTTCGTTAATAAGAGCAGAAGAACCCAGAGAGTCGATCTTTAAGAGTTCTTTGACCCTTATTTTGCATTTGCGGAGTTTGAGCTGGTTTTTCTTTGTCAAAAAATGAGTGGAGACAACAATTAAGCTGAGAGTAAATGCAAGTCCTGTGGCAAGCCCTGCTCCAAACATACCCAGCTCCATAGGAAACAGGAAAATATAGTCAAATAAAATGTTTGACAGGCTGGCTGCGACCATTGCTGCCATTGCAAGTTTTGGGTTATTATCGTTTCTGACAAATACAATCAGTATGTTGTTGATTGTTATGACCGGAGAGAATAGCAGAATTGTGCGCATATACGACACAGCCATCGGCAAAATTTCGCCCTCTGCACCAAGCAGTCGTGCAACTTGCGGAGTCCAAAACATACCCACAGCGACAAAGACGAGCGAAATGAGCAACCCATGAGCAAGTGCGTGTGTGAATACCGTACCTGCGTTTTCACCTTTGCTTTTCATAATGGCATAATGTGTTGCTCCGCCTATGCCTATCATCAAGCCGAAGCTGTGTACAATACTAAAGACAGCAATGGAGATATTCAGTGCTGTGAGTCCGTTAGCTCCCAACGCAACGGAAATAAACCATGTGTCGGCAAGAACATAGACAGAAACACTCAGCATTGCAACCACGCTCAAGCTGACATATTTTATGTATTCTCTGAAAATCGCCTTTTTAATCGTAGTCATATATGCCCATTATACCACCAACTGCTATAAAGTGACAACAAAAAACTGCGCACGCAGAAGCACGCATAAGCCCGCACGCAGAAGCGGTTGCAGAAACAGGCAACGTCGCTTTCCTGCAACAGCCCCATTTCTCAACTATGTCAAACTCATGGTGGTCTGCTGTCGGGTTGCTCTTAAGAAGTTCCGGCAAGCTCATCTTTTAATAGCTCGTAAATATAAGCAGACCCTTCCAAATATAATCCGGTTTCCTTATCGTGAAGCTTTTCAAACAATTCAGAATTGTAAAGAAGCGCAATTGCACTCTCAATGTCCAAAGTTCTGTCAGTCACAAGAAATCCAACAATCTCTTGAGTTATAGCCTCAGTTAAAGCATCAAATTTATTCATAATAATGAACATTCCTTTCAAAAATCTTCATGCACAAAACGACTCATGAAAGTAATGGTCATTAACGTGCATCATTTGCGGCTTAGCGCAGGGGGAGCAAATCGCACATTCCCCCGTTAGTTTGAATTTTTTCAAACTAACCCCTACTCCACTTTCGATAATAATGCAGTTGCTTGACTGGTGTGAAAGGAATATTGGTTGTTTAAGTTCTTATACTCCATACCGCGGACTAAAGTAGTTAAATCTACTTGATTATTAGCGAAAGACCTAAACAACAGAGCTATATCATCGTTAGCAACCGGACCAATTACAATGTCGTACTTGTTGTTGTGGTTGCTGTTAGGGTCTGAGTGGTTATGAAAATTGCGATTGCGGTTGTTTAGTACAAACAACGCCCATTCAGAACTTGGCTCAGGGAACACTTTTACGGAAAGCGATAAATCAGACAAAATATCTTCATCGAAACTATACGTGGTCACATATGGAGAACCACCGAAAATTCTGGCTGTCCGTTTTGCCATCAGTTCAGCTTGAAGCTTAATTGTAGTTAAATAAAAGCCTCTGCCAAAATCCTTATATGGTTTACAGAGCTGTAGGTCAATAGAGATAATTTCCTGATTTGAGCCATGATACAGCAGCATCAAAGATTACCTCCGTTGTTTCTGCAAATTATGCTGAGGTCGTCAACAGTATCGTCAATTGATAGCAAGTGTTCTGCCTCGTAGTGTTCTGTTAAGAATCCGATACCACCATTAGCTTGCAAGTATTGAAAAGCCGCTTTTGGGGTGAGTTTCCAATTTCGAGCAAACTCATTGATACAGACAACAACCCAGTTAATTATGTTAGCGCTTTTATGCTTCAATCGACTCAACTCCCTTTTGCAGATACACTCGCTTACTACCTGATTGAATTAATCACACTATAATTATATACTTGATTCTGTCGCATTTCAATAAAATTCTCAATAAGCCTGCAATATGGAGTGATGGCGCAATTTCCGTGTGCTGAAACTCACCAAACACCCGGCAAAAACACCAAAACCCCGCAGCCTATCAAAGCGCGGGGTTTTTATGCTGGTGCGCGGGAGCCGGTTTAAGCGGCCGCGTGCGTATTGCACACCGGAATCTGAAACTAAGTCTATCGCTTTTTATCTCAAATTACCACTCGCCGACAAAAGAATCAACGTTACCGCTGTTGACTTCAACTTGAACAAGTTCTGTGACGGGGCCTACAGCTCTGCCCGCAAAATAGTTATGGATCGTCTCAATAGTCAAAAAACCTTCCTCTTCAGCAGACATAAAAGTAGTGGCATCAATAGTACCGTCCTTGAGAGCCTGTAACCCATCAATGCTACCGCCCAGACCGACTACAAACACACTGTCTTTCAAGTCAGCATCTTCGAGCGCTCTGCCGGCACCAATGGCAGAGTTATCATCCTGAGCAAAAACAAGGTCAAACTCCAAGCCACTCTGAATCAGATCCTCAATAATTCTCATACCCTCTCCCATTTCCCAGTTCGTCGTCTGGGTGAAAACAACTTCGATGCCGGGCGAATTCGAGATAGCACTTAAGAAACCCTCACGGCGATAACGCTGAGGAAAAGTACCCGGGCGCCCCTCAAGAAGCACAACACGACCACCGTCGGGATTAAGCATATCAATAGCAATTAGACCGCAAAGCGCACCGGTGTTAACCTCACTCTGACCCACATACGAAACCAAACCCTTAAACGCGCCTGACGGGTCTTCACCAATGGCATTTGTAAAAGCGATGATTGGCACTCCGGCATCATTTGCCATCTCAATGCCGGAAATAATAGCATCAGCATCAACAGCGCAGACCGCAATTATATCAACACCTCTAGCGATAGAGTCTTCAATCTGCGACAACTGCCTTGCAGCATCCCAGCCCGCATCCAAGTATTCAAGCGTAATGCCGTAAGACTCCGCAGCCCTGTCCATACCAGCTCTGACAGCTTGGAAATAACCGACAGGACCGGGGATTAATACAGCAACAAGGACTTCACCCGGGTCAACCTGCTCCGGATCAGGAGACAGTTCAGGCTCTGTTGCGGATGACGCTACAGATGGCACAGCAGACGGCTCTGAAGTAGCAGTCGGCGAATCGGCATCGCCACATGCAACAGAACCGATCACCAACAAGACTGCAAGCAACCCACACAGATAATTTTTCAACTTACTCATTTTTTACCTCCATTTTGTAATTGAGCACCGCAAAAATCCGGCACCCGGTTTAAATTACTGCAAAAGCAGTACGTATATCGGCATCGCCATTTAGGCGAGAAGCCTTTAATAAAATTAGGCACCCATAGCCTTCTTTCTGCTGTAGCTGCTTGCACCCACAGCTACAATAATAATCAGACCCTTGACTACATATTGAATAAACATATCTATACCCAGCAAATTAAACGCATTATTAATAACACTCATAAACAAAACCCCTATTACCGTTTTCAGCGCACTGCCTTCACCGCCGAGTACGCTGGTTCCGCCAATAACCACCGCGGCGATGGCATCCATATCATAGCCGTCACCGGCAACAGGCGAAGCAGTACCCAACCGGGAAATCAAAACGACACCCGCCAAAGACGACAACAAGCCGGAAATCGCAAACACCATAATCTTTATGCGATCAGTCTTAATCCCGCATAAACGGCTGGACTCCTCGTTGCCCCCCACCGAATAAACATATCTCCCGTGCTTGGTATACTGCAAGAAAAAAAACATACCCAGAGTAATCAATATAAAAATAATGACAGGAAACGGAATACGGAAAACATGACCGTTTCCGATAAGCCCAAACACACCCGTACGCGAACCCGAAATCGGAAAACCACCTGTAACCATCAGAATTGCCCCCGTCAGCAAAGTCCGCATTCCCATTGTAGCAATAAGCGAAGGAACACCAAGTTTTGCAACGACTACTCCGTTTACAGCACCGGCGGCAAGCCCTGTGATTAGCGCACACAGCAGCGCGACAGGCAAAGGGAATCCTCTTGCAAGAAGCCACATACAAACTGCGCCTGTTGTAGCAGCAATACCACCGACAGACACATCAAAATTACCTGAGAGAATGACACCTGTCATGCCTATTGCAATAATGCCGACAATTGAAGACTGCCTCAAAAGGTTCAAAATGTTGAGTGGAGTGAAAAAAGCCGGTGTCAAAAGTCCGACACAAACACAGAGCAAAACAAAGCCAATGACGACACCATGCTCACTAATCTTAATCTTACGCCTGCTTACTTCTTTGTGGTTTAAACGCATAATTGACCCTCAACCTTTCTATACCAAAATCTCACGCATAACATCCGTAACTGAAAGATCTTCATTGCGAAGTATCTTTTTCATTTTCCCTGCGTGCATAACAGCAACTCTGTCCGAAACCCTCAAAACTTCATCAGGGTCGGAGGAAATAAAAATCACAGCAACACCCTGCTCGGCGAACGAAAAAATACTGCTGAAAATATCTTCTTTGGCGTTTATGTCAATACCCTTGGTCGGCTCATCAAAAATCAAAACACGCAAATCCTTTTCAAGCCACTTTGAAACTACTACCTTTTGTTGGTTTCCGCCGCTCAGATTCTTCACTTGAGCAAACACACTGTCCAGCTTTATAGACAATTTCTCTTTTGCGCGAAGTGTATAGTCCTTCTCTTTTGCACCGTTTAATATTCCAAAACGCTTCAAACGATCCAAACTTAATAAAGTCGCATTGTTGTTGATTGAATGCTTTAAAACAAGGCCTTGGGTTTTCCGATCCTCCGGGATAAGACCGATGCCGCACTTTACAGCGTCAGCCGGGCAGCGGATATCCGAGGCTTTCCCGTCAATAAATATCTCGCCGTAGCTCGGCTTGTCTGCTCCAAACAAAACACGGACCAACTCACTGCGGCCTGACCCTACCAAACCTGCTATACCAAACACCTCTCCGGCAAAGAGATCAAAACTGACAGGGCTAAAATGATTCTCGCGCCGAAGATCACGCACAGAGAGAACCGGCTGTTCATTGTACCGTGCAAAAGATAGCCGCTCAGCCTGCTTTTCAGACAACGCGGAGCCCGCCATCATTTCAGCAATTTTATGCGGAGTAAGAGCGGAAACCGGAGAAGTATTCACAATACGTCCATCCAGCATAACAGTTGCGCTGTCGCAAACCTCAAAAACCTCATCAAGCATGTGCGTGATATAAATAATCGTCTTCCCGTCACTTTTCAGCTTTTTTATGATTTCAAACAGATTACGTTTTTCTTTATCCCCGAGCGATGAGGTCGGTTCATCCATTACAATAATATTTGCCTTATAAGAGACTGTTTTCATAATCTCTATCATCTGCCGCTCTGCAATGCCCAAGTCTTTCACTTTCACATGATGGGGAATTTCGAAACACATCTCTCTGCAAATTTCCTCGAAATACGCAATCATTTCCCGGCGGCTTAACACACCAAAGCGAGTACGCTCACGACCTAAGAAAAAATTGTCTAACACCGTAAGCTGAGGAATCACGCTCAGTTCTTGATGGATGATGCCGATGCCCTTTTCCAAAGCATCCTTAGGTGACACAGCATGGACATCTCTCCCGAAAAGTGTAATGTTTCCTGCACTCCTGCTTACAATACCTCCGAGGATTTTCATAAGCGTGGACTTTCCGGCGCCGTTTGCACCTAAAAGAGCCATGACCTCCCCGCGCCCGACGGAAAAATTCACATCAGTCAAAACTTGCACCGGACCAAAATTCTTATAAATCCCCGTCATTGAAAGAGCTGTATTATTAATCAAAGACATTTCAAAACCATTCCTCGTTAGTAATCATTTACTCGGCTTGCAGATAATTGACGGTTTGTGCAGACATTTTTGCGCACAAAAAGGCGCAGCAAACTACCCATTATCTGTGGGCACTAAACAGGCACCTTGTGCTCACAACAAAGCGCGGATATTTTCTTCAGGCGCACAGAGCAAGTTCCACGACAACACAATCCCCGTCATTGATAGTTTGTCATAAAGCTCTCTGCTTTGCCAGACATATGCAGAGCTGTTATCGCATATGCCGGGCATATTATTGATCTCAAAGCCCGGATAAATAGCACAGCCTGTATGCATTACGGAATCAATCTGCTTCATGGTACAATCTTCACCAAGCAGATCGTCGGTACCCCATAGCTCACGAAGTACAGGCAACGGGTCGCAACCTCGCGCTAAAAAAGCCTTTTGCATGGACTGAAGTTCAAACGGAATCCCCGCAGGCGCATTAGTGATACGATACATCATCGGTTTCACAAATGATTGTCCCTCGGACAAAGCGTAAATATCCTGCCCAACAAAGTAAGCGAGCAGAGGAGCAAATACGTCCAAACTCACACTAAGCCCCATCGAGCGAAACTCAGAAGAAACACTGTGCACAGCTTCGGTAATCATTTTCGATTTACACTTATAAACACTGTCTACCAAGAAATTAGAGAAAGAGTAACGCCCATGCTCGTAACTTGAAGGCAAAAGAATACCGGAATCTTGATTGACACCCGAAATAAACGCATCAATATCTATACCTTCGGACTCAAATCGATTTTTGCATGACGGGCAATAACAACCCAAACCGCTCTCAAGCCCCGCACAAAAGGAATTGTGCCGAATTTTGTCTAAAAACACACCATCAAAAGGCAGGTGAGAAAAGTGCTCCCTGTAAATCTTGACAGGATTTTGAATGTTTGCGTTATTAGAAGGGCAAACAAATTGAAACTCTTCCCCTTTAATAACTTCAACACCCTTTTGAATTTGACCGTCTATAGTCAGCGACAATTGGTGCTTGAGTGAATCGGGAAGCTCCGAGAACATTGGCAGCCACAACCAAACCCGCTTACCCAACTCTTTGAGCATGTGCAGTATCTCTGCATACACGGAGCAGTTTATGCTCCATCCCAAGATAACATCCTCCGTAGAAAATAGCTCTGTCGCACGTTTAACTGCATCACGAACATCATCCAAGTCCGGTCCGGGATACCCGAAATTTCCCGTAAAAATCTGCAAAATATGATTCAAAATGATAATCAGTCCTTTAACCAAAAAAGCCGAGGCCCAACACCTCTTATAGTACGATTATATAGCAATACTGCCCCTGTTGCAAGGGTAGTAAAAACATGAATTTCAAATTCTTAATGATAATAAAAATCCCAAAATACGCTATTTAGGGGCTATGTGGGAGTTAATTCCTAAAAGTCTCAGGCAGAGTCTTAGGCAGATACACTGTGTTTTGCCCATAACCCAAATTGAGATTCATTCATCGTGAAGTTACACAGGCAAATCGTCTAGTGCGCATGTTCTTTCATGCTGTATAATACCTCGCCTGTTCTTATGATATCTTCAACAAAGCCGCTTGGGTCATTCGATTCATCAAGTAAAATAGGCTCAATATTATCGCTTATGTTTCGTCGCAACTTCCAAAGTTTGGCGGATGTCTTTAACCAGTTGCCATAAAAGCCGTTAAAGATCACAGCTATATCAATATCGCTATTTTGACTAGCATCATTACTTGCATATGAGCCATATAGAAATATAGCAAAGGGACTTAATTCACCGGCAACGACCTGTGCATATTGGTTTGCAATACCTATAGCTGTTTCTCTATCCATCGCAAAAGAGCCTCCGTTTCCTGTATGATTGCTTTTAGAGTCGCCTTATCTAATGATATAACTATAACTTGGCAGTATCCAAATCATCGCTTGCAAGGTCAAGCCAATATTTGACTTTATCATTCACCGCAGTTGCTCCTGACTTTGATTTTGACACTCATTGCTTGTCCATAGGGTATAATAACGCTAAATCCAAAAAGCCTGTATTTACAATAGGTTGCGGGTTTGGCGTTATTAAATCGCCACTCTTTCTCTCCCCCATCTGAGGCAAAATATTAAACTCAAAATGCTAGACCTAGCATTAACGCTAAAAATATTTTACCTCAAATAACCTTGAAAGGCGGAAAACCGTATGGGCAAAACAATCTTTATAGGCTCAAGAAAAGGCGGCGTAGGTAAAACGATGACCGCTGCAAGCCTCGGCGTAGGACTCGCCAAAGCAGGCACGAAAACACTGGTAATAGACACGGATTCACAGCACTCTCTAACAGTAATTCTCGGCATTGCTGAGCCTGGAAAACTGGAAGCAACACTCGCAATGATAATGACAGACATCATCGACGAGAGAGAATTTAACATTACAGACGGACTCATCCATCACGCAGAGGGCGTTGCCCTGCTACCTTCGAGCAACAGCCTGGCAAGTATCGAGCTTGCACTTGCACCCCTCATCGGGCGTGAGACCGTACTCCGGCAGTACATCGAGAAAGTTAAGCCGATTTATGACTACATCCTGATTGACACACCACCGAGTATTGACCTCATAACTATAAATGCGCTTGCATGTGCAGATAGCGTTATAATACCTGTAACCCCGAAGTATCTTGATGCAAAAGGTCTTGAGCTACTGCTGAAAAGCATAGCACAGATAAAGCGGCAAATCAACCCAAATCTATCAGTGGACGGCATATTATTGACGATGGTAGACCAAAGGCTAAACTTCACAAAAGACACTATCACGTTAATTGAGAACATCTATAGCAGCAATATCCGAATATTCAGCGAGCATATCCCCCGTTCAGTCCGAGCCGCAGAATCAACGGCTCAAGGCATAAGCATATTCGCTCACGATCCTAATGGTAAAGTAGCTCTGGCATACACCGCATTAGTTGAGGAGGTGCTCCATGCCGCATAATAAGTTGAAAAATAGTCTTAATTTGGCAGGATATGAT
>Ga0209755_10006140_pt1 | contig 13396 bp, 9 predicted proteins | sample TergutCo191P1_FD_187301 | JGI IMG/M metagenome (GOLD analysis project Ga0209755, IMG submission 187301) | Cornitermes sp. P1 segment gut microbial communities from Petit-Saut dam, French Guiana - Co191P1 (SPAdes) (version 2) | ecosystem: Host-associated > Arthropoda: Insects > Digestive system >... | reverse complement strand
CGTTCACGTTGCTCACGGCTTGCAGGATTTGCTTGCTTCCGTGCCCCTGTTCCTCCATGGCTTTCAGGATGCTGTCTTCCTGCACGGCCACGATTTTAACCCCGTCTTCTATCGCGTTGAATTTGTCCAGCACGCCGTCCGTGGACTTGGTTATTTTGTCGATGGATTCCTTGATGCTCTTCAGTACGCCCTTGATGGTTTTGGACTGCTTGCTGGACGATTCGGCGAGCTTGCGTATCTCGTCCGCGACCACCGAAAAGCCGCGGCCGGCTTCCCCGGCGTGCGCCGCCTCGATTGACGCGTTCATTGAAAGAAGGTTTGTCTGGCTGGCGACGTTCTGCATGACCGCGTTGATTTCAAGCAGCGACTCGGACTCGCGCGCGATTCCCTGGATGTCGGCGACGACATCGTTGAGACTCGCGTGCCCGGCTATGGAGGCTTCCTCCAGCTCCCTCACGCTCTGCGTGTTTCTGGACAGGGTGTCGGTGACGGACTGGATGTTCGCGATCATTTCCTCGGTGGCCGCGGACGACGTGGTGACGGAGGCCGCCTGCTCCTCGACGTGCGCGTTTAGCTGCTCCAGCATGGCCTGCATTTTCCCCTGCACGACCCTTTCCTTCTCGCGCTCCTTGTAAAACTCGCGCAAGTCGCGGCTGTAGGCGATGACGGTGGTCTTGCCGTCAACGACTATGCGCCGCAGGATCTCCTCGGTTGGAACCAGCGATCCGTCGCTGTGCAGGTACGTCCATTCGTAGTTGATGGCGCCGTCCCGCACGCACTTGAGAAGCATCTCCGTGCTTTTCCTTACCGAATCGGAGCCGTCCGGCTGCGTCGTCGGCAAAAACCTGTTGAAATCGTTGACGTAAGTCCGCCTGTCGGCGATGCCGAACATGCTCTCGACTTCCTTGTTGACGTCCATGATATTGCCGTTTTCGTCGAAAAGGGCGCAGACCATTGGCGCGGAGTCCATTATGCCCTGCATTCTTTCCTTGAACACGGTCTCCTGCCTTTGGAGCGCGTAAGTCTTGCGCAGATCTGTGTTGAAAACCATTATGCGCTTGGTGTCGTAGATGCTCGTCGCGGCGAGGGTAATCGAGCAGGGAATTTTCTCCTTGCCCGGCCCCAACTGGTGCTGCCACTCGAAGCTCTCCTTGCCGTTCCGGAAAGCCGCCTGCATGTGCTTCCCCGCCTTCTCCTGCGAATTCGCGCCGTCCGGCTGGGTCTCCGGCGTGAATTCGCCGAAAAGCTGCTCGGCGTACTGGCGCTTGCTCGCGTTGAAAAGCGCCGCGGCGCCGTCGTTGCAGTGCAGGACGGTTCCTTTTTCGTCGAGAATGCTGCAGTCCATGGGCACGTTTTCCAGCGCGAGGTTCATCCCGCCTTCGAAGCCGGCCATTTCCAGCTTCTTCGCCTGCCGCATGGCGAAAAGCACGCCAACCGCAAACACGACGAGCGAAATGGGCAAAAGCACGAACATGCTGATCCCCGTGTACGAAGTGATAATAAAGACGATGGTCAACACCGCCATAACGAAGACGCTTGCGACCAGCTTGCGCCTGTCCTGATTGGCCTGCACCTCAAAACGCGATTTCTCTGTGTTACTCAACTGTGTGTCCTCCGTTTCCTGACGGCTATGCCGATTTTCAGACGATTTTGTGATCCAGCGCCAAAAAAAAGCGCCCATCACACGACAAGGGAGGAAAATTCCCGCATCGTTTGATGAACGCCTTTGTTCAACGCGCTTATTGTACATTTTCGGGCGCCTTTTGTCAACTGGAGGTTATGAAACCTTCGACAAAGGCACGAACATGATGCATTCGCATTTCGCTGTATGTGTTGGCACCTGTGGCTGTATTACATTGCCATCAGCGTATTTTACAAGCAAGCCGCGGCGTTACGGATAGCGGGCCGCTGTTCTGCCGTTCCGCTGCGGATTCGGAAGCAGCACTATCGCCCCTGCGCGCCTTGCGGATGTTCTGAGCGGCCTTGCGGCGCTTTTATCTTCAATGCGAGAGCCGGCACGCGCGGACTTGAAACCGAAGCGCGGCAGCTAAAGGCATGCCTGCTGACGCCATTACCCAATGAAAGCGCAGTGCCTATAATCGCTTTATAAGACAACGCGCCAGTTGACTTATGCGGGCGCCTGCGCTAGAATTATTTGTATCCAGTTTGGATAGGGTTGCCCGTTGCTGACTGTCTCCATTTTGCGCTTCGAGGGCGGCAAGTTTATCATCTCTTTGGGATTTAAGCGATGCAGTACTTTGATACTCATGCCCATTTGGGCCTTATTGTTGATGACCCTATTGAGCAGCTCATCGTGGTGCAGGAAGCGCGTCAGGCCGGCGTTGCCCGAGTTGTGTCCATTTGCAACAGCCTGCACGGTTTTTCCGAAGTGTACGAAAACCTTAAATCGACAGCAAACGTGTATCACGCCGTCGGCGTAAGCCCGTCGGAGGTGAAAAACCCCGGCAAAAACTGGCTGCATACCATCGAGCATAGCGCGCAGCTTCCTTCCGTGGTCGCCATAGGGGAAATCGGCTTGGATTATTTCCGTAAATTCGGCGACAAGAAGTCGCAGATCGAGCTTTTCATATCGCAGCTCGATCTCGCGACAAAATTCGATCTGCCGGTGATTATCCACAATCGCGACGCGGGGCACGACGTGCTGGAAATTCTGCGCGACCGCCTGCCGCCCAGGGGCGGGGTTTTGCACTGCTACTCCGAGGACGCGGCTTACGCGAGGGAGGCGCTTAAGCTGAACCTGTATTTCTCGTTCGCCGGCAACCTCACCTACAAAAACGCGCGCAATCTGCACGAGACCGTGCCGGTGCTGCCGGTGGAGCGCATTTTGATCGAGTCCGAGAGCCCGTTCATGGTGCCGACAAGCCAGAAAGGCAAGCGCAATATGCCCAAGTATCTGCCGGAGACGGCGCAGTGTCTTGCGCGAATGCTCGGCATGGAGCTGGAGGCAGCGGCAGCGCAGCTATGGGAAAATTCCAACAGGTTTTTCGGCCTGTCCGGCTGACGCGCGAAGCCAACGCATGAGGCGAACGCGATGTCCCTAAACTGGAAGGAAATCAACCTCGTTCTGGAGGAGCTTGACCTGCGCGGCGCGCAGATCCAGGGGGTCGTGCAAAGCACGTTCGACGTGATCAGCCTGCGCGTTCACAAGAAAAGCGCGGGCGCGACCAAGCAACTGCTCATCGCTCTTACCCCTGGCGCCTGCCGTATTCACGAAACCTTTCGCGCGATTCCCAAAAGCGAAAAGCCTCTGCGCTTCGCGCAGCTCCTCAAATCCAGGGTCGTCAACGGGTGGATCGAGGACGCCGTGCAGTTGGGAGACGACCGCATTGTTCGGATTGTCGCGCGCAGGGGCGAGAATCGCTTTCATTTGTACATAAGGCTGTGGTCGAACGCGGCGAACTTCATCGTGACCGACGAGACGGGAACCGTGCTGGACGCGATGCGCAGGCTGCCCAGGAAAGGGGAGATTACCGGCGGGCGCTACGCCCCCGAGGAGCGCGAGTCTGGCAACAACAGAGTGCGCGAGTACGAGGCGCGCGATCTGCCCGCTCCCTCCAGAAAGGACGGCGAGGGAAGCGCGGCTTTCGGCGACGGCTCCTTCAACGCGAAAGTAGATGCGTTTTACGCGGAACACGGAGGCGCGCTTTCGCTGGAGGCGCTGAGGGAGCAGGCGCGCAGGGAGCGCGAGGGCAGCATGGGGCGCCTGCGCGCCGCGCTGGATCGCCTGCGCGCGAAGGAGAGGGAATTCGCCAGCGCGGATCGTCTGCGAGAATACGGGGACATAATTCTCGCGAACCTGGCGCGGATCGAGCAGGGCGACGAGTGGCTCGACGCGGACGATTTTTTCGCGCAGCCCGGCGAGAAAATCCGAATAAAGCTGGATCCGCATCAGGCGCCTTCCGCGCAGGCGGAGGTGTATTACGCGCAGTACGGGAAGGCGAAAAAAGGCATCGCCGACATCCGCAGGGAAATCGACGCCGGCGAGCGCGAGCTTGCGGAAATCGAGAAGAAGCTCGCGCTGCTTCTCGCCGAGGAAAACCCCCTCGCTCTGGCGAAACTGCTCAAAGGCGCGGCGAAAAGACCCGGCGCGACGCCGGCGAAGGACAAAAAGCGCCCCGGGCTTTCGTTCAAGCGCGGCGACTGGCTCATAATCGTGGGCAGGGACGCGGACGAAAACGACGCGCTGCTGCGTCGCCATGTGAAAGGCGGCGACTTATGGCTCCACGCGCGCGACTTTCCCGGCTCCTACGTTTTCGTCAAGCAGCGCGCGGGGAAAACCTATCCTCTTGACATTATGCTGGACGCGGGAAATCTCGCGCTCTTCTACTCTAAGGGGCGCAACGCCGCCGAGGGGGACTTGTTCTACACGCAGGTGAAGTACTTGCGCCGCGCCAAAAGCGGCCCCAAAGGGCTGGTGATTCCAACCCAGGAAAAAAACCTGCGCGTGAAGCTCGACGACAACCGCCTGCGCGCGTTGGAATCCTGCCGGGTTGAGTAGGGCGAAGGGCTTGTCCTTAAAAATGCGGCAAAGATATCCCGGCGACGTAACGAGAAAGCAGTTTGAGGCGGTCAGGGACATTCATCGGATCGATTCGGAAGAAAACGCGCCCGCGCGACTATGGCTTGCGCGATGCTTTTTGCGGAGTTCTATACATTTTGCGCGAGGGACGCAGATGGCGGGCGCTGCCGCACGGCAGTAACACTAGCCCGCAGTCATGCACGCCGAGCTAACGCCAGAACGGATTTTGCGCAGCTGGCGGCATTACATTCCCGCAATCCCGTACTTCTTAGCAAACGCGAGCATGTGCCACCCCTTCCCGCACTCAACAAGGTCAAGCTGGTTCCCCGCAGGCTATGCATTTCTTTATGAAAAAACCATTAATCTTCCTGCCGCAATGACGGCACAAGCCTTGTTCCGCCCAGCGTTTTGATTGCTCTTCTTGTCGCTTTTTTTCTTGTTGTTCTTTCGCCTCCTTTGCTTTTCGTTCTTCAACAGCCTGCCTTATCTCTTTTAGCTCTATGTGTTCATCACTGCTCAGATTTAGCGAATTACGTCTTTCGAGTTCTTCCAGTCTTAGTTGCTCTTCTCTACGAAGATGTACTAATTCCTTCAAATTATCATACCAAAGCATTTCGTAATTGTCGCCGAAAGGAACCTGCTCAAGGTATTTTATTCTCTGCCTACATTGCCAATGTAGCCGTAACTGCCTATGCCGCTTTTCCTCCTCCTCCCACCTACGTTGGGCCTCCAGATCTTGTATCCGCCTTTGTTCTACTTTTTCCTCATCAACTGGACCAATACCATGCCAGCCTCCAGTTTCGCACTGCCCGCATCTATTATCCCCAACTGCAACAACTGTGCCATCAGCTTTCAAGCCGACTGTATGATAAGTACCAGCGGAAACCGCAACAATGCCATGCCAGTTGTTGCACTGTCCGCTTCCGCCCCCAGTCGCAATAACCGTGCCGTCAGCTTTCAAGCCAACCGTATGGTAATAGCCAGCGGAAACCGCAACAATGTCGTGCCAACCTTCAATGTTGCACTGTACGCGTGAATTGCCCCCAACCGCAATAACCGTGCCGTCAGCTTTCAAGCCAACCGTATGGTAATAGCCAGCGGAAACCGCAATAATGTCATGCCAACCTTCAATGTTGCACTGTCCGTCTGAATTGTGCCCAACCGCAATAACCGTGCCGTCAGCTTTCAAGCCAACCGTATGGTGATAGCCAGCGGAAACCGCAATAATGTCATGCCAACCTTCAATGTTGCACTGTCCATTCGTATTATACCCAATCGCAACTACAGTGCCATCCGCTCTCAAACCAACCATAGCACCACCAGCGGAGGGCACAACAATACTATGCCAACCTTCAATGTTGCACTGTCTGCCTAAATTGCGCCCAACCGCAATAACCGTGCCGTCAGCTTTCAAGCCAACCGTATGGTGATAGCCAGCGGAAACCGCAACAATGTCGCGCCAACTTTTTACGTTACACTGCCCACTTTCATTATCCCCAACAGCAACGACTGTGCCGTCCTCTCTCAAGCCGACCGTATGGATGCCAGCGGAAATACAACCGCTGTATTTTTTTAGCTCTTGGAAGCGTTCCCGTACTTTACGCTTTTGTTCCTTTTGCCGTTCTTGCTCTTGTCTTTCCGCTTCCCTGCGCCGATTTTGTTCCCTCTGCTGCTGGATTAATCTTTCAATGCGGGGAATCATGCTGCCAAATTCAGCGTTGCAATCCAGCATGTCAAAATAAGGCAGAGATTCGGTGAACTGGGGGATTGGTTCGCTAAAAAAACCACCTAGTGTTTCCAATTTTCTAACAAGGGCGTTGATCTTGCTGTACTTTGGTTCCGCCTTGACAAAAGCTCGGTATTTAAGCTGATCAATGAGTTGGGCACTATAATTTTTGAAAAAATCAAGATCGCCGTCGGCGAACACTTTAAGGCAGTAGTTGCGGTCTTTTATCATAACGGCTTCAAGGTCTGCCAAGGCGCCGCTGGTATTTCCCGCAAGCGCTTTGCATTTGGCGACGTTGTAGCAGGCTTCCAGCATATGTTGCGAAAATCCGTACGCTTCCTCAAACGCTTGCAACGCATCTTCAAGGATGGTTTTCGCTTCTGCTTGCCGTCCCTGCAAGTTTAGGTCTTTGTATTTGTTGTATTTTGCCAACCCAAGATAGAAATATATCTCAGATGCCATTAGCATTGCTTCCGTGCTGGCGGTAATCTCCGGATCTATGTATTTTGCTGCCGATGTTAGTGCGCCAATGGACGCGTCAAGATCGATGACATTACAGAATTTGCCTTTGCCAAACAGGTAAACTTCCCCCAGCAAAAACCACGATATGTAGTCGATTTTGTTTTTCTGCAAGGCGGCTTTTAAGTCTTCAATGGCCTCTTCATAGAAGCTTTTGTTGCAACTGACGACAGCGCTACGGTACAGTTCGCGAGCTTCGGTCAGGCGTGGGTTGTTAGCAATGTCTCGGATTTCGTCCAGCCGTTCGCATACGTCTTTTGAGATACGCTGGAGAATGTCGGCAATTCGACCAAGCCCTGCGGAAAAGGCGGCGTTCATGTGGCCGAGCTGACTTGATACGCCGTTAAGCTGGCCCGATACGCCACCAAGCTGGGTTGAAACGCCGCTAAGTTGGTTCGATACACTGTCGAGTTGGCCTGAAATGCCTAAAAAGCCCATTCCAAGAGTATTGTTTACGTTGTCAAAACCAGTCCCAAACGATCTGGCAAGTGCTTGGCTGGAAGCGACTACGGCGAAGGTCTGTGCGTCAATGGCGGTTGTGAGATTGCTCCTTATATGTTTCAATGATTGATGCTGGAGCTCGGAGATTTCACGAGTTTCCTCGGTATTTCTGGAAATCTTTTCAAGTTCAGTTGCCATGCCACGCTCCTTTATTTCTGTTTTTATTTTTCCCGCATGGGAAAATCCTAGCTTTGGATACATAATACTATGCAACCGCACAGGCGGCAATAGGCTTTCAAGCAAAGTGCGTTCTTACCACAGAGCGCAGCTGCTTCCTTGAACAGTACCCTCGCCCGTGGTATACTGCCGCAAGACCATAAACCAAACCGACCAAAGGAGAACCATCATGAAACTTGAGATTCGATACGCCGAGCATCCGGACGACGCTTGGCACTACGACACCGACTCCATGCGGGAGCATTTTCTTTTCGAGGACGTCTTCGTCCCGGGGGAGATCAGCCTCTGCTACACGCACAGCGACAGGGTCGTGTTCGGCGGCGCCTGCCCCAAGGGCGCGCCGCTGCGCCTCGAGGGCGGCAAGGACTTCGGCAGCGACGTCTTCCTCGACCGCCGCGAGCTCGGGGTCATCTGCGTCGCCGGGCAGGGCAAGATCAGCGCGGACGGAGATGAGTACCCGATAAAGAAGGGCGACGGGCTGTACATCGGCAAGGGCGTTAAGGACGTTGTCTTTTCCGCGGCGGGCGGCGAGGCGCCGAAGTTCTACCTCGCGAGCGCGCCCGCGCACGCGGTCTACCCGACGGTTTTCATCCCCATCGAGAAAGCCAACCCGCGCAAGCTGGGCGAGGCTGCGACCGTCAACGTGCGCACGATTTACCAGTACGTGCACCCCGCGGTTTGCCAGAGCTGCCAGCTCGTGATGGGCATGACGGTGCTGGAGGAAGGCTCGGTCTGGAACACGATGCCGTGCCACACCCACGAGCGGCGCATGGAAGTGTACCTGTACTTCGACGTGAAGCCGGGCGCCGCCGTCTTCCACATGCACGGGCAGCCGGACCAGACGCGCCACATCGTCATGGGCAACGAGCAGGCGGTGATCTCGCCGTCGTGGTCGATCCACTCGGGCGTCGGCACTGCGAATTACAGCTTCATCTGGGCGATGGCCGGCGAGAACCAGACCTTCGACGACATGGACACGATCGCGACCGAGGATCTGAGGTAGGCAGGAGGAAATATGAGCGTGTTAGAATCGTTTTCGCTGAAGGGGAAAGTCGCGTGGGTCACGGGCGCTTCCTACGGTATCGGCTTCGCGTTCGCCCGGGCGTTCCACAAGGCGGGCGCGACGGTGGTGTTTAACGACATTGGCAAGGAGCAGGTTGACAAGGGGCTTGAGGCGTACAAGGCCGAAGGCATCCCCGCCAAGGGCTACGTCTGCGACGTGACGGACGAGGCGGCGGTGAACGAGACCGCGGCGCGGATCGAGAAGGAAGTCGGCGCGGTGGACATTCTTGTGAACAACGCCGGGATAATAAAGCGCGTTCCCATGGTCGAGATGAGCGCGGCGGATTTCCGGCAGGTGATCGACGTTGACCTTAACGCGCCGTTCATCGTCGCCAAGGCCGTGCTTCCCGCGATGATCAAAAAAGGCGGCGGCAAGATTATCAATATTTGCAGCATGATGAGCGAGCTTGGCCGCGAGACCGTGAGCGCTTACGCCGCGGCGAAGGGCGGCTTGAAGATGCTGACGAAAAACATGGCGAGCGAGTTCGGGCAGCACAATATCCAGTGCAACGGCCTGGGCCCCGGCTACATCGAGACGCCGCAGACCGCGCCTTTGCGCGAGAAGCAGGCCGACGGCAGCCGCCACCCGTTCGACCAGTTCATCATCGCCAAGACTCCCGCCGCGCGCTGGGGCAAGCCCGGCGACCTTGAAGGCCCCGCGGTCTTCCTGGCTTCGAGCGCGTCGGACTTCGTGAACGGGCACATCCTGTACGTTGACGGCGGCATTCTCGCTTACATCGGGCGCCAGCCGTAGGAAGATTATTGGGGACTAGGGAAGCGATGATTAAATCCCCATCGGATTTAATCGTCGCTTCCCTAGGGATCGGGGTGACACTTGGAATGCGCCGGATGCTTTCCCGATCTCCAGTCCCCGATCCCTCACTTTACGGGCGCAGTCCCGGCACATCCCATTCCTTGGGAATCCGCACGGGCGCTCCGGTTTTCGTGTCAACGAAAGCCCACGTAACTGCGGCTTTGATCGACAGATCGTCGCCGCGGTATATTTCCTGCGCGAGCGTCCCGCTGACTGCGCCTTTTTTTACGGGCCATGTTTTTACCACTAATTCGTCGTCAATTAGCGCTGGCATTTTGTAGTCGATTTCGATGCGGGCGATAAACACTCCGTAGCCGGCTTTGGTTGCCTGCGCGAAATCGAAGCCAATGTCGCGCAGGTATTCGTAGCGCGCGTACTCGAGATAGTTAAGGTAATTTGCGTTATTCACGTGACCGTACATGTCGCACTCGTAAGTGCGAACGCGCAAAGTGCATTCGGTTTTCATGCATATAGTTTACCAAAACCGCGGAAGCTGAGCAACAGTTGCAAACAGGCTGCAGGGCATTTTGTCGGTCGAAAAAAGCAAGCGCTGTTGCCCTAGGAACTGTAGACAGCGAGCCTCTTATTCAGCGGCGGAACCGGCGACCGCTTTATATCGCTGGCGAAATCTGGGCAGATCGGGAACGTCTGCTTTCCCAACGCGCTCGTGACGCTTTACGAGTATTCGATGGACTACGGCGACGGTTCATTCAAGGAAAAAGCTTCCTGCTTGATAGCCAACGAGATGCGAACACCGCAGACGGGAAAAACGCACGAGCACGTCGTCGCCAACATGGAAAGAATACGCTCCGGCGGCGAGCGCGACTTCTTCGTTAGGCAGGCGGGGTCGGCGCTTCCTTTCTGACCGTGCCTGCGCAATGCGACGCACACGACGTGCAGGGAAGCGCCAGCTTCCGCTTGCTTAACCCACAGCTACTTGATCTTTTTCCCAGGCTTCTCTGATGTTGGCTTTTCCGGCGGCGCCTCCTTGTTGCGCAATTCGCTCAGCGCCTGCAAGCCGAAAACGTCCTTCGTCTTCAGCTCGTCCGTTATGGAGTTCGGCACCAGCATCATCGAGTTGCCTTTCTTCAAGCCCTCGTTCAATATGGAAAGAATGCGCAGCTTCAGTGCGCCTTCGTCTTTTGCGTAGATCGCGATCGCCTCTTCCAGCTTGCGCGCGATCTCGATCTCCGCCTCGGCGAGAAGCGTGCGCCCTTTCTTCTCGCGCTCCGCCTGCGCGACGCGCGAAAGCGAGTCCTGTAGCTCCTTGGGAACCTGAATGTCAGTGATCTCGATGTACTGAACGGTGATGCCCCACTCCGTCGTCTGCTTCTCCACCTCCTGTTGGATCTGCTTTTCGATCAGGTCGCCGCGCGCGAGAAAAGTGGTAAGGTCGTTTTTGGCAATGATGTTGCGCAACGCCGCCTTTGCGGAAAGCGCGACCGCCGCCTCGTAGTCCTCTATCTCCAGCGCCGCCCTCTGCGGATCCCACACCATCCAAAAGCAAAACGCGTCCACGTTCACCGTAACGGAATCGCCAGTGAGAGTTTCCTGCGCGTAAAAATCCAGGACGCGGATCCTGATGTCAATGGTCTTGTAAACGTGATCGATCAGCGGGACAAGGAAGTACAGACCGGGACCGCGAACCGCGCGGAATTTGCCGAAGCGCAGCGCGATCACGCGCTCCCACTCGTAGGCTTTGCGCAGCGAAAAAGCGGCAAGCAGCGCCGCAAGCGAAGCCGCCGCGAAAGCGGCAATCCGCCACGCCGCCGCCGCCGGATCCGCTGCGACGACCGCCGGGTTTGGCAGGAGGAGCACGAAAAAACCTGGCAGCGCGATTGCCAAAAAAATTACGCGCATCAATAAAAGCGCGAAGTCGGGCTTGCGCCTGCGGTTGATCTTCCGCGCCATCAAATGCCCAATGTCGCTCATTTCGCCTTTTTTATTTGCGAACATTTCTATCCCCCTTGCCTAGTCGTCCTTGTAACTCGAGATGAGCGCGAGCATGTCTTTTTTCCCAACGCCCAAATCCCTCATGTCGTCGATGAAGCGCCCGACAAGCTCCCGTATCCTGCGCTCCGCGCCGTCGTCTTCCGCCTCCGGCAGCTTGCCGGAAATGTAAGTGCCGCTTCCAACCTGCGTCGTAAGTATGCCGCGAATTTCAAGCTCGCCATACGCTTTCGCGATGGTGTTAGGATTGATTTTAAGCTCCACCGCAAGCGAGCGGATCGTCGGCAGCCGCTCCCCTTCCTTGAGCCTGCCCGACAGCACCGCGTGCTCGATCTGCCGGATGACCTGCCGGTAAATCGGCACGCCGTCGGACAGGTCGAGCGCAAAGCGTATTGGAGACGAGCCTTCGGAGTCGGCGCCCGCCGCCTTTTTCCCGCTGCCGGCGCTGGCTGTACTATTCATCTAGTACAATTATAGGCATGCTAGTACAATTTGTCAAGCGGCGGATTGCGGAAAATAGCGCGGGAAGCCATGAAAGGGCGCGGCGCTTGCGGGGTCAACCGTCATGCTGCGGCTCGAGCACGGCATCCGCAGCGCGACAGCGCAATTTTCGCGCAAGGCGCCACTTTCGCTGTTGACAATTTTCCTCGCATGTGGCATAATAAGATAGCCCGTCTGGGAAATCCACATTTCGAGGAGGCTTTATGACTGGTATTGTAACATTAACGTTGGTGGCTGCCACCTAAACCAAACTGGCATAGGCTGGACTGGAATTATCGCCTGCGATTTCGGCGCGCTCTCCTTGCGCGAAACTCGCCCGTTAGGGCACGGGGCTTTTCTGCGTCCGCCTATGCCTCCACTTAAACAATAATTTTCTCGGCTAAGCAGTGATGGCGCGACGGCGGGCGGACGCCCTGCGGTCTTTTCGCGCATCAGATCCGCCTGCGTGCTTAGCCAACCCGCGCTCCCGCAAAGCCCATGCACTTTCGCGGGAGATCGAACGACAAACGATATTAGGAGTGACATGATAGATTTGAGACAATACGGCTACACAGAAACCGAGGTGCCGACCGACGGGCTGATCCCGGGAAGGCTAATCGAGGTCCGGCGCGACAGGTACACTGTCGTGACCGAGCGCGGCGAGGAGCCCGCGATCCTCACGGGCAGGTTTTTCCATGATGCAGGCGCACGCAGCGAACGCCCCTGCGTCGGCGATTTCGCGCTGTTGCGCTGCAACGAGGCCGGCGCTTCCAGCATAGTCAAGCTGCTTCCCCGGCACTCGAAGTTCTCGCGCGCGGATTTCTCGGGGCACGCGGCCGGATACGCAAAGACGATCCTCGAGCAGGTCGTGGCCGTCAATTTCGACTACGTTTTCATAGTGTCGTCATTGAACTGGGATTTCAAGGTCAGCCGCATCGCGCGCTACCTGACGCAGGCGCACAAAAGCGGTGCGCAGCCGGTGGTGATCCTGACGAAGGCAGATTTGGTGAATGATTTTGACACGCAAGCGGGCGCCGTTATGGAAGCCGCGCCAGGCGCACCGGTCCACGCGGTATCCGCCCGCACGGGTTTCGGCCTGGGCGCACTGGACGAGTACCTGCGCCCCGGCAAAACCGTCGTGTTCCTCGGCATGTCCGGCGTGGGCAAGTCGTCGCTGGTCAACGCGCTGATGGAGCGGGAAGTCGCGGTTGTCAAAGCCATTCGCGAAAGCGACAGCCGCGGCCGCCACACGACGACGCATCGCCAGCTTTTCATGCTTCCTTCCGGCACGATGGTGATCGACACGCCCGGAATGCGCGAGCTCGGTCTGTTCGACGCGGACGAAGGGATCAGCGCCGGGTTCGCCGACGTGGAGGCGCTGTTCGCACGCTGCCGCTTCGGCGACTGCCGGCACGAGAGCGAGCCCGGATGCGCGGCGCTTGCTGCCCTCGCCGACGGCTCGCTGACCCGCGAGCGCTGGGAGAGCTACCTCGCGCAAAGGCGCGAAAGCGAATTCGTGAAAGGCAGAGCCGACTACTTCGCCGCAAAGAAATCTTTCCTTAAAAAAGTGGCCGTGCGGGACATGCAGAGAAAGAGCAAAAAGGGGGGCGAGGAGTGAGCGAGCATA
>Ga0209755_10006139_pt1 | contig 13397 bp, 9 predicted proteins | sample TergutCo191P1_FD_187301 | JGI IMG/M metagenome (GOLD analysis project Ga0209755, IMG submission 187301) | Cornitermes sp. P1 segment gut microbial communities from Petit-Saut dam, French Guiana - Co191P1 (SPAdes) (version 2) | ecosystem: Host-associated > Arthropoda: Insects > Digestive system >... | reverse complement strand
GTGATTTTATAGCATTCCCAAAGAACACGAGCGCAAGTTCGCCTATGGACCAGTGCCCGAGCGAGGTGGATCCTATTCAGTTGACGGAAACGCATATTTCGCTAAATGTGGTGGTGAAGTAATTTTGACACTTTTCTACATTACACCTATGGACTTAACTCCTTTAGATATTCGTAATCAGAAGTTTACCGCAAAGAAACTGGGTGGCTTTGACCAAGATGAGGTTCAGGCTTTCCTGAATCAGGTTGCTTCTAACTTTGAAAATATGCTGGTTGAACGGGCAGACTTGCTCAAAACCATAAGCAACGATAAACAAACCGTTGAAAATTATAAGCGGCTTGAAAAAACTCTTACGGATGCCGTATATACAATGCAAAGAGCTTTGGATGACATAAAGGTTAAGGCCCATCAAGAAGCGGATTTAATAATTGCGGAAGCAAAAGTGCGCGCAGAAAAAGAAGCTGATGCCATAAGATACCAAGCTAATGACCTGCGCGCGGAAATAGACCGCTTAAAGCAAATGAGAATAGGCTATTATGTAAAACTTCGTAATTTGATGAGAACTCAAGAAGACCTGCTCAACAGCATGGAGAGCGACGAATAATCATGCTTCGATTTTCTGCCTTGGCTGCTGCCCTGGCCCTATTCTCTTGCGCTCCTAAACAGGTGGCAAAAGAACAACTCCCTTCGCATGCGGAGCATCCGGCAACGGAGGTTGAAAAATATCAACCATTGCTGGCGGGTGAAAAAGACGAGCTGGATGCCTCTTGGGGGCTTGGCTCTGAACCCGCAGAAATAAAAATAGGCAAAGAATCGGTAAAAGAGCATTTTTCCGCCGAACTCGGATTCAAGTGGAGCGTTAAAGATACTCTCTGGCATAACTGGGAAAGCATGGCCCAAATAAATCAAGATGCGGATTTGACGCTGGTCAATGCAAGCGAAGAACTGGGATTTTTTATTTACAGCGCATTGATAGACATGAATTTTCTGAGCACGGAAGACGTATTCAATGCAATGCTAATGCGCCACGGCATTACGCCCGGCTCGGAAAATATCAACATTAAAAAGAGCAATGCTGGCGGTGAGAGCGTTTGGAATTTTGACATGGTATTTGTTACAGGCGGCTTTGATTTTAACTACAAAGGGAAATTCTTTTTTGGAAACGGCAGGGCTATTATGGCAATCTCCTGGACTCAAGGGATTTTATACGGCAAATTCAAAAATGAAATGGAGCGTGCTGTCAATGGATTAAAGCCGGAAAAAACATTTGACAAAACCGCAAAACAGAGATTCAGCGCGAGAATTGTGAATTTAATAGGGCTTTTGAGGCTGATGGAAGATAAACCCATAGAAGCTCTGAGCTATTTTGAGCGAGCCAATGCGATGGATCAAAAAGATACCATTTATCTAATCAACTGCGGTTTTGTTTATCAGCTTAAAAATCTGCATGGCCCCGGGATTTCACATTTTGAGTCACAAATGGATTTGGTTGGGCAAAGCGGAAAACTCCTGTATATTTTGAGCGCCATGCACAAGTCTCTTTACAACTTCAAAAAGACAAAGGAATATTCGGAACTCGCTTTGGAAAAAATGCCGCTTGACGAAGAGACTAATATAAATTTGAGCGATGCCTTGTGGGGGCTTGGGCAAAGAGCGGCTTCTTTGGATATTGTGCTGGATCTATATGAAAAGCAGCCGAGCGAACGGTTGGGAATTTACGCAGCAAGAACTCTTATGGGTTTGAACCGCTACAACGAGGCTGTGGATTTGCTTATGGATACGCAAAAGCAATTCGGCATAAGTTCAAGGCTTGCTGTGGTTTATACGGAAGCGCTTTTCTTTTTGAATCGCTACCAAGAAGCGCTTTCAGTTAGCGAAGAGGCTATCGCAAAAGATAAAAGAAACGCAAACCTTCTTTTGGCAAAAGGAAAAAGCCTTTTTTATTTGAGGAATTACAAAGGGGCAGAGCAGACCTTGAACCAGGCTCTTGCCATAAACGGTGAAAGCGAAGACGCAAAGAGTTATCTTTCCGCTTCAAAGGCGTTTTTGGGCAAAGCGGATTTGAAGGCTATTCAAAAGGCGATAGAGCCTGCGGAGCCCAAGCCGGCAAATATCAAAAGATTGGTTTTGGATTCTTTGAGCGAAATAAAAGATTATCCGATTGCGGCGCATTTTTTGCAGGAGACCGTGAAAATCACTGCGGGGCAACCATGGGTTAGCACAGAGCAAAAATTGCTTCAGGTTTTGAATGCAGGCGGAGTTCAGTTGCTCAGCGAAATTACAAAAGATTTTTTGCCGGGCGTGGACAGAGTTTTTATAAATGCCCTTGATGTTTACGACTCCAATTTTAAATTGAAGTATTCCTGGAATCCCAAAAATGCCTACATAACTTATGCTACGGAAAAAGCTCATGGCAACGAGGCGCAAACCGTGCATTTGCCTTTGCAGCTTTCGGTGGGAGATTTTGTCTATTGCATGGCGAGCCGCAGCGCCATGAAAGCAGATGGCTCGGTTCCTTACACGCATTACAGATTCAGCCGCGAATATCCGGTTGGCAAAAGCGTATTCAAAGTTTATGCGGATACAACAACAATCCTGTATGACGAATATGGAGATGTGGAGCGAACCGGTTTTTCAAACGGGATAGAGTGGCATTTTGACAACCCTGTTGTTATACACAAAGAACCTTATATGCCGGCGTATAAGGATTTTGGCAGTGGCGTGGTGCTTGCGGCGAAAATTTTTTGGAACGAAGAAGGCGAGCGCTATCACAATTTAATCCGGCATCAGTACAAGAATTCCGTCCCCGTTAGAGAGCAGGCTTTTGAGGTTGCCGGCACAAAGAGAAAGCTGGATGCGATTTACGCAATTTCCGATTGGGTGCGCAAAAATATAAAATATACTGCCAGAAGCTTTGGCGGCCATTCGCTTATCCCAAAACAGGCTCTTGCTACTTTGCAAGAAAAACAAGGCGATTGCAAAGATCAAAGTTTGCTGCTTCAGGAAATGCTTGAGGCCATAGGGGTTAAGAGCCATTTGGCTTTAATTCATCTGGAAGAAGCAGGGAGCGAGGCAATTTCTTCCATTCAGCAGTTCAACCATAAGATTTTATATATCCCTGCGACAAAAGACAATCCGGAGCTTTGGCTGGATCCCACAGACAAGGTAAGCAGCCGCCGTCCGGTTCCGCTGGATTTGGAGGGCAGGGTAGCGTTGGTGATAAAAGGCGATTCCAGCTATTCAACGTTAACGCCAATTTTGGAAATCAATCAGGAGCACGAGGCGTTTTTGTTCCATCGTTTGCGCATAGATGAGAACGGTATTGGCCACTTTAGGGATAGCCTTATTTTTACGGGCAAATTTGCGAGCGCAATAAGAAACGAGCTTTTGCAGCGAGACAAAAAGGAGCAGAGCGAGTATTTTGCGAAATGGATTTCTCAGAGCTTGGCATCTGCGGAGCTTGTTGCCTTTATGGCGCAGAATGTGGATGATTTTTCAAAGCCGCTTATGCTGATTCTTGTGTATAATTCTCCGCAATTCAATCCATACCCATCGCTTTGGGTGCGTTCTTTAATGAGGCTCCCGGTTGTAAAAGAGCGTTTCCATCCTATACGCATTCCGCATGAAACTAAATTTCATTATTCGCTTTCCGTGACTAATGCAAAGTTGAACGCAGATGATGAAAAGCCCAGAAATATGTTTGTAACGATGAAAGTTTTGAACAGGGGTGAGAGAAATTTGGAATTGCAGTGGCGCACGGACGCTGTTTTTGCGGACCCGAGCGAGTACGAGGGCATTAGGCGCGAGTGGGATGCTGCGCTAAAGATGGCGAGCCCGAGGATTGTGAGGTGAAACCCAAGCTCAAACTCTACCTGAAACTCAACAAACCGCTTGGCTATGAATGCAGCCACGCTCCCACGCATCACCAATCCATATTCTCTCTTTTTCCTCCCGACATGGTAAAAAACGGCCTGCAATGCGCCGGCCGCCTTGACTACGATACCACAGGCTTGATACTCCTCTCAAACGATGGCGAATTCATTCACAAAATAGAACACCCAAAGAAGGGCTTTGCAAAAACCTACATAGCCACGCTCGCCGAACCGCTAACCGAAGAAATGCAAAAGCAACTTTTGGAAGGCGTTCAGCTTCGCAACGAAAAAAGACCCGGCATTGCGCTTGAGCTGAAACTCCGTGCTGAGAATATCGCTGAAATAACGATAAAAGGCGGCGTTTATCATCAGGTGAAAAGAATGTTCGCAGCGGTGGGCAATAAGGTTGTTGCTCTGCACAGGAGCAGGATTGGCGATTATGAGCTGGGGGAGTTGAAGCCCGGGGAATTTGCTATATTGCCCTCGTGATTAACAATAAAAACTTCATTTGCCTGGAAGGCATAGACGGTTGCGGAAAAAGCACGCAAATCGCAGCCTTGGAAAATCTGTTTAAAAATAAGGGCTTGGAAGTTCTTTGCATAAGAGAGCCGGGTGGAACCGAGATTTCAGAAGAAACACGGAAAATTTTATTGGACCCTGCGCACAAAGGCAAAATGAGCGACATTGCCGAATTGCTCTTGTACAGCGCAGCTCGCGCGCAGCTAATCCATGAGGTTATAAAGCCGGCCCTGAAAAAAGGAATTGCGGTTCTGGCAGACCGCTTTGCTTACAGCACCCTTGCATACCAGGGCTACGGCAGAGGGCTGAATATAGATATGATAAAAAATCTGCAGGGCATAACCTGCGGGGATTGCTTTCCGAGCAAAACTTTTATTTTAGACATAGAAGTTTCTTTAAGCAGGGAAAGGCAGCAAAAAGATAAAACCAGAGGCAGAGCAGACCGCATTGAACAGGAAAAAAACGATTTCTTTGAACGGGTCGCTAAGGGCTACAGAGCGATAGCCAAAGAAAATCCGGAAAACTGCGTTTTACTTAACGCTGCCAGCCTGCCTGAAGATATCTTCAGGCTCCTTGTGTCCCATCTTGACGGCTAAATCAAAATTTTTGATAGTAGAATCCATTATCATCCTTTTTCCCTAAATCTAAAAAATGCAACGCCGGGCGTTTTGATTTTTGTGGTCTTTAAAAACTCGGAAAGAGGCTGCTCTATGACTTTTCCCTTTAGTTGCGAAGCGTGGCGCAGCATTAAACCGCCTTTTCGCCCACTAATAGCAAAACCAGTATGCGCGGCATCCAGCCCGGGCAGTTCGCTCAAAATGGCAACTCCAAAAATAGTATCCTTTGCGAATTTCACTGTGTCTGCGTAAATAATTGCGTCTTTTTTTGGCAAGAATGATATGCTTATTTTCGGGTTAGCTATGGCAGAGTCTTTGAAAAAACTTTTTTTATTGATTTCCTTTTCAAAAATTTCGGTTCCGCCTATTATATCAAATTTGTTGTTTGCAACCCAGTCTGCAATTAAATAATGATTGCGCATATCATAGGTCATGACTGCGTTTTTATAGCGAATGCTTTGCAGTATATCGAAAAAATTATTGTAATTTTTTGAATAGGCAAGTGCCAGAGCGTGCTCCATGTACGTGACGCAGTCCATTTCGTCGAAATTTACCCTGGGTTTATAGCTTGGGAAAATAGAACGGCCTTCGCCCGTTGGCCCCAAAAAGTATGGCTTGCCTTTTAATCTGCTTGAAAAATAGCTTATGCGGTCATTCTGGTCTGTTATTACAGTGCCCTGACGCCATAAGCTTCTTCCGAATGAAAGCTGCGCAGCCTCGCTGTTATGATATTTCGCTATGCGTGCGGTAATGGTGTCCAGAATGTCGCGAGCTTTGCTCTCGTTCACTTTTTGCGCATCGTTTAAGTAAACGGCATAAGCGACTGTATCGTTATCTGCGGCAATGTAGCCGGCAAGCCCGTGAACGCCTTCTATAAATCCGGTTTTAAATCTGATGCGATTTTTAAACTCTGCGCTGGCCAATCTTTTGCCTGCGCCGGAAATTCCCGGTATTCCAAGCGAAGAGAAAAATATATCTCCTTTTGGCTGTTTTTTCATGTAGGTTAAAAGCCGGGTAAGGGAATTCGGCTTCAATGAGTTTTTTGAAGAAAGCCCGCTACCGTCGGCAATATTGAAATCTCTCACAGGGAGGCCCGCATTTTGCAGGAATATCTGCATGCTTAGAATTCCGCTTTCCAGGCTGCCTTCTTTTCTTTCGTGCTGCCCCAAGTTGCGCAGCAGGGTTTCCGAGTGCAGGTTCTGGCTTCTTTGGTTTATTTCGTCCAAGAGGCTTCTAAGTGGGGGGCCAGTCAAAACTATGCTGTCCAAGGCCATGCCTCTATACACTTCATGGTCTTCTATGTAAACAATTCCGGAGTTTTCCAGGCTCTTCAAAAAAGCGGCTTTAAAATAGGCCGGGGGGTTGCGAACAGGCAAGACCAGCGTGACAAGAGGGATATTTTTTCCGATGGTTCCGGTAAATTTAAATTCTGGCTTTATGGGATCCATGGCATATTTATGCCTCGCTCTTTTGCCTTCTGTTTTTAATTCGTTTTTAATTTTCACATAGCCAACATCGGGGATAGCAGTGATTTGCACGGAATCTCCGTCTTTTTCACCCGGCTTTATTTCAAAGAATACGCAGTTGTCGTTAAAGGACAGTGGAGAAATTTCCGCTCCATACCAGGCATCGAAAAATTTTTTGCGCCATTCCTTTGGTTTTCTCGGGCCTCTGAAAAATGTTGTGTCCAAGTCTAAAACTCCGCGTACCGTATCTATGCCTTTGCTTTTTAGCGAATCCGTTAAGTTGCTCATAGCGGCTAGCGCGTTTGGATAATATCTTCCCGATATGTTAGGGTCTCCTCTACCTTCTATCCTTAGCGTTCCGGAAAAAACGTTGTTTCTTTTAATTCCTTCCAAATGGACAAGAGTTTTAGGAGCCCAGTCCAGAGGAATGCTTTGCAGAGCGATTGCCGTTGTCAGCAGCTTTATGGTGGAGGCCGGCGTGAACCATTCGTTCCCTTTATGGCTGTAAACGATGGAATCCGTTTTAACGGAGCGAACTGAAATTCCGATTTTTGTTTTAGGAGCGAGATGCTCTGCATATTCAACCAGGGAATCCAAAAACGAACCGGCAAAAGAAGCTGTTGCCCATAGCAAAAATAAAAATCGCATAATAATGCTAATTTAGAAATTGCATTTTCTATATTTACAAGCTAGGGAGCGTTATGAGTATGGATACGTTAAATTCATCCGGAGAAAGGTTGTGTATATGCTTATTTGGCTTTAAAAGCGAAAACAGGCATGACTACAGGAAATTGCTTGACAGTTTTAATGTGCGGATTATAGACATAGAAAAGGAGGAGCATTTCCAAGTCTTTTTTGAATCGGTCAAAATCAATGGCATTCTGATTGATATTCCGACTTATATCAAATCGTCTGAGGAAACCAAGAATTTTATATCCAACCTCAATTCGATATATCCGTCTGCCAGAATTCGCTATAACAAGGCAATCTCCGGCGTGGAGCTGTTTATTTCCGGTGAAATGCATGCAGTTCCATTGCAGGAGTTTTTGAACCGTTGCTGTTTTTTCCCTGCCAGAAAAATCAGGAGGTACAAAAGGATTCCTTGCAATTTGAATGTGCGCATAGCCTTTGAGCATGAGGGCAAGCCGGTGGAAATTCTTTGCTCCAGCGCAGATATATCGGAAGACGGCATGTTTGTTATAATCTTAACCGAAAACTTGCCCTTGGGAGCCAATGTCAAAATTCAAGTTTTTGAGCTGGGCAAAGACGGCTTTTTGCACGGAATCGTTATGCGCTCACTGGAGTGGGGCGAGAAGATGTTTCACGCCCCAGGCTATGGAATTCGCATAAGCAGCGTGGACAAGGAAGTTTTTGCCGACTACATGGCGTTAATTCAAAAACGGTAAATAGCCAGCGAATATGGGGGCAAGGCATGCGAGCCTTGATTTACGGCTATTGTTTGGTTAGTCGCCGGGCTGTATATCTTGAGGCCGGGATTTTTTAGGGGCCTGTCTGCCGCAAAGAGTTTTTTCGTCTCTTTGTCAAAAATAATGCCGCCAAAAGAATTTATTATATCCGGCAAAGCGGCTCCCACGGTTATGTTTGCCAAATTCACCGGCTTAACAGGCGCTTGCCCGAAAGACTCATAGGCAACCACATACAAAATATCATTTTCCTTGTCCAGCGCAATGCTGCTGGCTCCACCGCCAAGCTTGGGACCGGTGACCAAAACCTTTGCGGTTCCGGTTGTCAAATCCACAACCTCAATTCCGGCTCCGTTTATTATAATGTTCATGTTTGCGTCATAAAGCCCTGTTTGAGAGATATAGAGTTTTTCTCCGCTCAAAATGCCGGCAGAGGGATTGTAGAGATTCAGCCGTATTGAGTCTATGAAAGTTCCTGTGCTTGCATTTATGCGAACTAAAAGCCCGGGTGGCGTTGTAGTGCTCATAGAGGCGCCTTCCCATATCAGCCTTTGCAAAAGAACCAGCAATGTGTCGCCGCTTGCTTTTATTGAGGCAGCGTTTGCGCTTTTTACAGGCAAGTCTATTTTTCCTGTCAGAGCGCATGTGCTTGGGTCAAAAACCTGTATATAATCTTCGTCTCGCAATGCTATGTAGCCTTCGTTGCCTATAACAACCGCCTCGTATGGATTCTCGGCATTGAGCCTTTTCTGTTTTATTGCGCTTTCATCGCCTATTCTTTCCGGCAATATGCAAGTTAGAACGCCGGGGTATCTGCTCAAAATAAAAATATGCCCATCTGCCGTAGATATTTTTGAATCTTGGCCAAAAGGCAAAGCGCTGTTGAAAAGGTTTGTGGATTCAATATCCATCCATCGGAGTTCGCCCGTGTCAAAGTCGCTTGTAAAATTGAGCAAGAGCACGTCTGAATGCGCTTCCAGCTCATTATTGCCATTGTCTCCGTTTGAGCAGGTAGATAGCATTAAAATCACAACGGCAAAATATGCGAAAATGGCCATAATACGTTTACCTCGCCACAATTGCCATTGTCATATAAGGTGGTAGAGCTGCGGCTTTTGAATCGCTTACCGCAGTCATTTGCCCGGTTGCCGGATTATAAATTTTAAGATTCTCGGAGAAGTCTCCAACGAAAAGCCTTTTGCTTTTATTGTCGAAAAATAGGGAGCCATTGCCCCATTTATCGCTATGTTTTATGCCGGCCAAAGCGGTGCCTATGGTTTCGGTAGCCAAATCTATTGGTATAACAGGCTCAATATATTCTTCATAGTCATGAACGGTAGCGTACAGAATCTGGTTTGCCTCATCCAGCGCAATGTAAGAAACCGAGCCGCCAAGGCTTTCTCCGTTTTTCAGAACGGATGAGACTTTTGTTGCCAAATTTACAACTTCAATTCCGTTTTTATCAGAAGCCGGATACCCCCACTCTATATCATCATAAATTCCCTGCGAAGAAATGTAAAGTTTTCCATCGCTTAAAATGCCGGAATGCGGGTTCCACAAATTCAGCTCTATCTCATCTATTTTTGTTCCCGTGCTTGCGTTTATGCGAATAACAAGCCCGGGCTTTTCCGCTACCCATGACGGGTTAAGCCTTTGCGCGATTACAAGCAGGGTGTTGCCGCTTGCTTTAATGGATGCGGCGTTAGCTCCGGTTATGGTTAAAGGCATTTCTCTGCCCAGAGCGCAGGTAGCGGCATTAAATTCCTGCACGTAATCCAAGCCGTACAACGCTATGTATCCCTTATCGCCTATAAATGCCATGTCGTAGGGATTTGCGCCTGCTTTCAAATTCTGTTCCGTAGCGGCGCTTTCATCTCCAAGCAGTCTTTCGGGAGCAATGCAATGCAGTTTGTCGGTTGCTCTATCCACAACAAAGATTTTTCCATTGTGAGCGAATACTTTTGAATCTGCGCTAAACTCTATTGCGTCATTTGCAAGGCTCGTAGAATTTGCGTTCATCCAGCGAAGTTCTCCCTTTGTGAACGAACTTGTCATATAAAGCAAGATGGTTTGCGCGTCGCCTATGCCGTTATCTTTGTCGATAGGGTCTTCTGAGCAGGAAAACATGGACGCGATAGTGAGCGAAACGCTCGCTACAACTAGAATGGACTTTGTCCTCCTGTTCATATAGCTCTACCTCGGAACATTATTGCGGAATATCTTATGATACTCCGCATTCCAGCAAGTTTTCTGACTTCGGCTTTTGGCCGTTACAGTAGCGGGACTGTCCTTGATTTTCACAAGGTTACCTTGAAAGAACAACGTAAATATAGTAAAATTTATAAAGTTTGTCAACGTTGTTTTATGCAACGTGCGTAAAACCGGCTGTTGTTGTAGCTTTGCATCGCGTTGGCAACGCTGTTTGTGCTGGAGCTTACATTCCATGTTATGGAAAGAGTTACGGGGGAGCCCATCGAGGTAGTCCACCAGTAACTCATGGTGCCGAGGTTTGTGAAGTTGTCTTGGATGCATTGACTGCCGCAAAAACCGCCCGGCAATGCCGCAAAACCGTAGTCGTCCGTGCCGTTCGGGTTGCTTGGGGCGGTAATGCCTTCCCCACGTTGCCAGCCGCTTGTCGCTTTCAGCTTTGTTCCGGCGGCATTATTGCCGTAGCCCGTATAGTTGGGATCCACATGCTTTAAAAGGATATCCAACTCCTCGCTGCTTGGCAAATGCCAGCCTTCAGGGCATGCGGCTTCAGCGAAAGTATATAGCCTGCCGTAAGTTTCACAGTGGTCTTCATTATCTTGGTAGCACCTGCCTGCGTTGCCGTCTTCGCCTGCGTAATTCAGGTTTTCTGCCATCCAGACTTGCGTGCCTATTTCCACAGATTTATATAGTTTTCCATCGCGAATGTCTTCTATTATAATGTAAGAGATATTTTTGCCGAAACTGGAGCTTGAATTGTGATGTTCCGAACCTGAGCTGGAATCTGATGAGCTTTCGCTTGATGACCCTGCGCTAAAAGGGCTATCATCGTTGTCGCTTGAGCAATTATATAATGCTAAGACAGCAACAACAAAAAATATGAGCCTTTTTTGAGTCATGGTTCAACCTCGGAACATTGCCGCAAAACTCCTTATGGAGCCTCGCACCCCGGCAAGTTTTCTGGCTTCGGCTTTTGGCCGTTACAGTAGCGGGACTGCCCTTGATTTTCACAAGGTTGCCTTGCAGGGACAAGCGTAAATATAGAAAATTCGGTTCAGCATTTGCTGTATCCGCACTCCTGGCATTTAACGCATCCTTCGCTATAGAATAAATTCCCGTTGCACTCCGGGCATTTCGCTTTGTAGATATTCGCAGGATCCGGAGCAGCCTCGACCAGAGGCTTTGGCGGAATTTTAGGGTCTATTGAAGAAATCGGCTCTTGGCTCTCCAGCTCCTTTAGTGCCGGCAATTCGTCAAAGTTTATTTTGCCGGTTAAAATATCTGTTAAGCCATAAGTCTGCTTTGCCAAATGGTAGCGGTGCAGGCTTTTGCCAAGAGCATCTGCCAAGCTTATAACCTTGCCGTCTTTAGACGGAATCACCATGTGGCTTCCTATCCCTTCAAGCTGCTCAATTATGTCTTCCAAAGAGCCGCCTATGCGCAAATAAAGGCTAACCATGCGGCTAATCGCTTCCAAATCGGAAGATACAACATCGCCTGCCTTGCCGAGCTGCGCAAAAATTTCCATCTCCCTGCCGGTGACAGGCTCCACGGTAACCGCTATGTGCATGTGCCCAAACGGTGTTGTTTGCCTCATGCGAACCGCAGGTATCATGGGAGGCGTCTTTATGGGCTTGCGAACTTTAAAGTCTATGGGCATGCGAGGGCCCTTTGTTTCATCTTTTCCCAGAGCCATGGGCTGATTTTCACGGCAGCCATCGCGATATACGGTTACGCCTTTGCACTTTAGCTCCCAAGCCCGTATGTAAATTTTTTCGACATCTTCCGCTGAGGCTTCATGAGGCAAGTTTATTGTTTTTGAAATAGAGCTGTCACAGTTTTTCTGGAATGCGGCCTGCATTTTAACATGCCATTCGGGAACAATGTCGTGGGCGCACACAAAAACTTTGCGGACGTCTTCCGGAATGTCTTCAATGCCTTCCAGAGTTCCTTTCTCCGCAATTCTTTCCAGCAATTCCATGCTGAGAAAACCACGCTCCTTCGCTAAATCTTCAAATACCGGGTTTATCTCAACAAGCTTTTGGCCATCCAGCACGTTGCGGAAAAAAGCAAGGCTGAACATGGGTTCAATGCCTCCGGAGCAATTCGCTATTATGGAAACAGTGCCTGTTGGGGCAACGGTTGTTGTAGCAGCGTTTCGCATCGGGCGTTTTTGAACCTTGTCCCAAACAGAGCCTTCCCAGTTCGGGAACTTGCCGCGCTCAATGGCTAATTTTTCCGAAGCGGTATGCGACTCCTCGCTTATTCTCTGCATAATTCGCTCGCCTATGGAAATTCCCTGTTCGCTATTGTAGGGAACTCCCTGTTTGTAGAGGGCATCTGCAAAGCCCATCACGCCAAGCCCAATTTTGCGGTTGCCCTTGCACATTTCCCCGATTTCTTTTATGGGATACTGGTTAGCGTCTATTACATTGTCTAAAAAACGGGTTGCCAAATGAATTGTTTCAATCAGCGCCTCGTGCATGATTTCAACAGTGCCTTCATCGGTTTTATATACAAATGCGGCAAGATTTATTGAGCCCAAATTGCAAGCCTCGTAAGGGAGCAGAGGCTGTTCGCCGCATGGGTTGGTTGCTTCAATTTCGCCGATGTTGGGTGTTGGGTTAGCTTTGTTTATGGCATCTATGAAAATTAGCCCGGGCTCGCCTGTTTTGTGAGCGCAATCCACTATAACCCTGAAAATCTTGCGTTTTGTCCAGACTTCGGGGCGTTCCTTTTCCGGCAAGGCATAATAATCGTCCACATTGATGAGCTTTGAAAGATCGTATTTGCCCGGAATCAATTGCTTTGGAATAACATAGCTTTTCTTTGAGCGAGGGTTGTAAACCTCATGCGCGCTGTCTGGGTTTTCTTTGTAGGCCAGCATCCATGCATCCGGGATTTTCACGGATATATTAAAGTTTGTGAAGGCTTTAAGGTCTTGTTTGGCAAAAATGAACGTGATTATATCAGGATGGGTTATGAGCATCATTCCCATGTTGGCGCCGCGCCTGAAGGCCCCCTGCTGAATGGCGTTCGTGGCTTCGGAAAGCACTTTCCAAAAGCTTATGGGGCCGCTTGTTGTTCCGCCGCTGGATTTTATGTAATCGCCGGTTGGGCGCAACCTGTCAAATGAAAATCCAGTTCCGCCGCCCGCTTTTTGGATGATTGCGGTGTTTTTGACGGTGCTGAAGATGCCTTCTATGGAATCTTCTATAGGCAAAACAAAACAGGCAGAAAGCATTCCGTCTGAGTTACGGCCGGCATTCATAAGAGTAGGGCTATTAGGCA
>Ga0209755_10006138_pt1 | contig 13397 bp, 9 predicted proteins | sample TergutCo191P1_FD_187301 | JGI IMG/M metagenome (GOLD analysis project Ga0209755, IMG submission 187301) | Cornitermes sp. P1 segment gut microbial communities from Petit-Saut dam, French Guiana - Co191P1 (SPAdes) (version 2) | ecosystem: Host-associated > Arthropoda: Insects > Digestive system >... | reverse complement strand
ATTTCTGCATGGCGGCGGTAAGGCAGTCGTGGAAAATGTTAGGCCGCATCGACAAGGAAGCGATCACCCCCCAAATGTGCGAGGCGGCCTTGGCGCAAGACCCCCACGCGCTGGGGTACGTCCCCAAAAAAATGCAAACGGAAAAGCTAATCTTTGACGCGATACGGGCGGACGGCACGGCGATAGAGCACGTCTCGAAATGGCTTCTGACAAAGCCGATGGTCGAGGCGGCGTTGGCGCAGAACGTCGGCGCGGTTGATTGTCTGCCGCCGGAGTGGCGGGAGGAGTATGGGGGGAAATAAACATGAAGGAAATCGAATAAGGCTCGCCTTACTTTGCCCGGAGCGCCGCGATTTCCGCGCGGAGGCGTTCGTTTTCCGCGTCCTTGCCGGCGTTTTCCATACGAAGCCGTTGGGTTTCCGCTTGCCATATCATGCGTTCCTCGGCCCTTGCCCTTTTCTCCACAGTCCTAAGCGCGTTGGCCTCGTCCTCGCGGGCGCGTTGCCGCAGACGTTCCAGTTCCAGAAACTCCGGCGATGCCGCTATCTGGTTATATGCGTCGATCATCAGTTCCATCTCAGGCACCTCCGTCGCCTTTATTTTTTCCAGATCCTCCTCGGTCTCCGCCCTGAAAAGCGAAAGCCAAAGAAGAAGCATGTCCCGTGGATCCAATTCCCCAGCCGGCACCTTCTTCAACTCGAAAAAGTGCAACGACATCCTGTCCGTCAGTTCCTCGCCTCTACGGACCTCCAACGCCCGAAACTCGGAATGGAATTCCTCGCAGTCGAACAGGTTGAAGTCTATGAGGCTTATCACCACAGTGCGCGGAAGCTCGCCGTAGTCCTCGCCCTTGGGCAACGCGGACGAATACAGCCGCGCCCAATGGAACATGGCCCGTTCCGGGTAATTGCCCTCGTTCTCGACCTGCACTTCAAGATTCACCCGCTCGCCGTCCACCTCCATGTTTATGTCCAGTCGGCAGAACTTGCCCTTGATCGCCTCGGCCGGCATTTCGGTGTTGGTAATCGCGAAATGGCCGATGCTGTCGTGGTTTATGCCCATGAGTTCCGCGACGAACCGTTTCAGCAAATCGCGGTGGCGCACGAAAAGCATTTTGAACATGGTGTCGGTCTTAAAGGTGTATTCCAGCTTAGCCATCGGTGCAACTCCCCAGTGTATCAAGGTTAGCACGCCTTGGCGCGAATTGCAAGGCAAAACCGCGACCGGTCACCAGCCCTCGGAATAAAACCACCCACGCCCACGATTATGCTTCCTTTGGTTTTTCCGAACTTTCCTTGCAAATTCCGCCCCCATTCGGTACCATTTGAAAATGGAACAAACCGAATTCACCGAAAAGGCCGTTAAAGCAATACAACTGGCCCGCGCGTTCAGCGAGAAAGCGACAAGGGAGGGCCGTCTGGCTCTGGATGACGAAATCGAGGGCCTTGACGACGAGTTCAAGCGGCTGGGTATGCGGCTGGTGGTGGACGGCGTGGATATCAAGCAGGTGGAAGGAATCCTGACAAAAACCATCGCCAAGGAACCGGACGAACGCAGCCGCGCCCTGATGGAGTTATGGATGGATGCCATGATTTGCATCGAGGAAAACGAAACCACCGCGGGGCTTTTGCACACCCTCCAATTCCGTCTGGGCGAAGACGAGCGGGAAGCTATGCGAAAGGCCGTCGCGTGTGGGGAGCCTTTCGATTCCTGGACGGGCGGTTTATGCGACCTGTCGTTTCTTTACGCCGGTGAAACCCCGAACAGGCCGAAAGGTTTTGAGACCGCCGAATCGTGCATGGACATGGTAAAAATCGAGGGACTGACCCTTGGGTTCGCGCCGGGCGAATTCATGACAACGGAACTGTGCATGGAGGCGGTAAAGCAGGACGGCCGTGCGCTCGCTCTGGTACCGGAAAGTCTAAAGACCGGGGAGGTCTGTCTCGCGGCGGTGATGCAACACCACCGTGCGCTTGCCTACGTGCCGGCGGGACTCATGACGGCGGAACTGTGCCTTGCCGCTGTAAGGTGGAACGGTCGCGCCCTTGAGTTCGTTCCGGCCGCGCTGAAAACGGCGAGGCTGTGCCATGCGGCGACGGCGCGGGACGGTCGCGCCCTAAAGTTCGTGCCGCACGAATGGATGACGGCACAAATGTGTTACGCGGCGGTGGAGGATGTAGGCTGGACGCTCATGTACGTTCCGGAAAACCTAAAGACTCAGGAACTGTGCCACGCGGCGATCAAGCAAACCGGGTGCGTGTTCGAGTTCGTGCCGGAAAAATTCAGGACGAGGGAAATGCGCCTTGACGCGATTTGGGACAGGCACAGCGGATGCAAACTCGCAGACGTTCCGGCGGAGCACAGGACGGCGGAACTTTGCGAATGGGCGGTAAGGCGCGACGGCCTTAATCTTGAGCATGTCCCCGGGGAACTTAGGACACCGAAAATATGCGACATTGCCGTTAGGAATACTGGCCTTGCGCTCCGGTTCGTTCCGGAGGAACTCAAGACCGTCGAACTTTGTCTTAAAGCGGTTGATGAAACCCAAGACGCGTTCGAGCTTGTGCCTGAAAAATTCCTGACGGCGGAATTCTACCTTGACGCGATGGTGCTGGGTGAGTATGCGTGTTTAACGGGACTCAATGAGCGAATGATTGAGTATGCGCCGGAGCGGATAAGGACGGAGGATTTCTATCTTGCCGCCGTCAAAAAAAGCGACCTTGCGCTTAAGTACGTTCCGGAAAAATTCAAGACGGCGCGGGTCTGTCTTGCGGCGATGAAATACGAATCTCGCATGGGATATGAGCTTGGCCATGACGTGCTTCAATTCGTGCCCGAAAACCTAAGAACCGCGGAACTGTGCCAAATCGCGGCGAATCGGGATGGTTACGAGTTCGAACATATACCTGACGAACACAAAACCGCACGGATGTGTCATGACGCGGTTAAAAAGAAAAGCTACGCGCTTGGGCATGTCCCGGAAAGACACATGACGGCGGAACTGTGCCTTGAGGCGATACGGGAATATTATTACCTTGACGATATGCTCAAGTACGTGCCGGAAAAACTAAAGACCGCGGAATTCTATAAAGCCGCGGTGGAGGCAAACGGCAGGATCCTAAAGGACGTTCCGGATGAATTCAAAACCGCCGAACTCTGCGACGCCGCGGTCAAACAAAACGACATGACGAAAATAAATGACGTACCCGCGGAACACCTAACGCCCGAGTTTTACGAGACGGCGGTCATGCAAAAACCCGCAAGGCTTGCGGATACACCGGACGAACACAAAACGCCGGAAATGTGCTTTCATGCGGTATTGAATGGCGGCCAGCTGTTGGAGCATGTACCCGTGAAACACAGAACCCCGAAAGTCTGCATGGCGGCGGTAAGGCGATCCGGCTCTGCGCTTAGACACGTACCGCATGAACTAAGAACGCCGGAAATCTGCCTGACCGCCGTAAGACAGTATGCGAAGGCGTTTCCGCTGGCACCGAAAAAATCGATGACCGCGCAAATGTGTCTGGAGGCGATCAAGGTAATAAACCCCGAATCGTATCGCCGTAACGAAGAGGCCAAAGAGAACGCCGTTGCGCTTTGGCATATGCCAAAGGAACCGATTACGGAAAAACTCTGCCTTGACGCTGTAACCCAAAACGGCTTTGCGGTTTGGTATGCGCCCAAGGAATTCCAAACCCCGGAACTCTGCCTTGCGGCGATAAGGCAAAACGTGGAGGCGTTCGCCCTGCTGCCCCACGAGTCGATGAGCCGGGAATCATGCCTTGAAGCGGCGGGGAAAATCGGTCGGATGTTCAGGTACGTACCCGATGAACTCAAAATCCCAGAGCTTTGCCTTGAGATGGTCAAAACGAATGCCAGAACGTTTGGGTACGTGCCGGAAAAACACAGGACGGTGGAACTCTGCATCGAGGCGCTAAAGAAAAACGCCCACGCGCTTGGGTTCATACCAAAGGAACTTAGGACGGCGCAACTATGCCTTGAGGCAATAGGCGCGGATAGCGGCGCGTTCGAATACGTGCCGGATGAACTCAAGACCGCCGATTTCCATCTTGAAGCCGTCAAACGAAATAGCGGGGCGTTTAGGCACGTACCGGAGGAACACAAAAGCGCGGAACTGTACATCGAGGCAGTCAGGCTGGATGGCCGTTTGCTGAAATACGTGCCGGACGCTTACAGGACGGCGGAAATCTATCGCACCGCGGCCATGAGCGACCTAAATGCGCTTCAGGACATGCCCGAGGAATACATTACGAGCGAACTGTGCCTTGCGGCGATAAAACAAAACGGCAATGCAATTTACTGCGTGCCGAAAAAATTCCTGACAATGGAAATGTGTCGTATCGCGATTAAGCAAGGTCACGTTTCGCTTAGCGCAATACCCGAGGGGATGCGAACCGCGGAACTGTGTCTTGAGGCCGTGAAGCGGAGCGGCTATTCTCTTAGCTATGTGCCGAAAAAATACAAGACGGCGGAACTGTGTCTTATCGCGGTAAAGGAAAGAGGGGCGTATCTTAGTAATGTACCCGAGGAGATACGAACCGCGGAACTGTGCCTTGAGGCCGTAAAAAGGAATTACGACGCTCTTAAAAACGTGCCAAAGGAACATATGACCGTGGAACTATGCGTCATTGCGGTAAAGTCGCGCGCGCGGGCTATCCAGTATGTGCCGCCGGAACTACGGGCCGCGGTGGAGGCGGCGTTGTGAAACGGGGGCTATCGACATGACGGAAAACATCATCATCACCCAGGATAAAAACCTGCGAACATATCTAACAGGCGATCCCGAAACCTTCGTCAAGCTTTGCCGTAAATCCTGCCACACTACTCAAACACACAGGGGAAGCAATATACGACGAAACGGCTTGCCTGAAAAGGCGGGTGCGCGAGGTACCTATAGGAGAATACGAACATGACTGACAAAAATATCGCGTCGGTAAGGGAAGCCGTGAAAGCGGTGCTTGAAGGCGACATGGACATAATGGACGTGCCGGAAGAATTCAGGTACGCGGTCTATATGGAGGCGGTAAGTGAGTTCGGGTGCGCGCTTCAATATGCGCCGGAAAGTTTAAAAACGGCGGAAATCTGTCTCGCGGCGGTAAGGCAGAGCGGCCGGTCGATTCAATACGTGCCAGAAAACCTTAAAACCGCGGAACTGTACATGGAAGCGGTCAAGGCGAATAAAAGCAAGGTATGGCGGTATTATGACGACAGGCTGCTGGATCTGGACGAACCGGAATTCGACGACAGACTGCTCGAACCGGACGACCTGGATTACGCGGAACCGGTGATTCAGTTTATCCCCCCAGAACACAGGACGGCGGAAATATGTCTGGAGGCCGTGGGGCATAACGGCCTTGCGCTTCACTTCGTACCCGAAAAGATCATGACGGCCGGGCTGTGTCTGGCGGCGGTAAGGGGCAACGGGCGCGCGCTTCGATTCGTTCCTGAAAACCTTAAAACCGCGAAAATCTGTCTGGAAGCGTGCAGGGCGAAAAGCGCGGATCCCGATGAGGAGGTGGCCGACGCTCATTTAACGGAGTCTGCACTCGAATATGTTCCCGATGGACTCAAAACGCCCGAGGTATGCCTTGCGGCGATTGGGCAAAGCGATCTCGCATTCAGACACATTCCGAAAATTTTCTGGGACGCGCGAACCGGCATGGAAGTGGTGAAGCTGAACGGCTATCATCTTTGCGAAGTACCCGAGAACCACAGGTCTGCCGAAGTGTGCATGGAGGCGGTAAAGTCCAGCGGCTACGCGCTTTGGTTCGTGCCAAAAAAACTGCGGACACAACGGCTGTGCATGGAGGCGGCGAAGCAGGACGGCTTTTCACTTCGGGACGTTCCCCGCGAATCAAGGACGGCGCAAATATGCCTTGAGGCGGTCAGGCGAAAAGGCGAGAATCTCGCGTATGTGCCGGAAAACCTTAAAACCGCGGAACTGTGCCGCGAGGCGGTGGCGAGTCGCTCCCACGCATTCAGACACGTTCCCGACGGCCTGAAAACCGCGGAGATGTGCGCGGCGGTTTTGAAAGGCGACGCCGGCATGTTCAAGCTCGTTCCCGACGCTCTTAAAACCGCCGAAATGTGCATGGACGCGGTAAAGCATGACGGGCGACTGCTTTGGTACGTCCCCCGGGAATTCAGGACGGCCCGGCTGTGCATGGAAGCGGTAAAGTCCGGCGGCGCGGCGGCGTTCATGCACGTTCCTGAAAAAATACGGTCGAAGGAACTGTGTCTGGAGGCGGCGAAACGCGGCTGCAAACTCGAACTCTTGCCGCCGGAGTTTGCCGCGGAGGCGGGAAAGCGCGCGTTCACGTTGAAGGATATCGTGAGGCTGGACGGCATCGCAATCGCGAAGGCGTTGCCTTTGCTGGACAGTTTTTATGTTTCCAAAGCCCTCAAGCCGGCGAGTGACGAGGTTCGGGAAAAGTTTTTCGCGAATATGTCCAAATGCGCCGCCACCATGCTTCAAGAGGACATGGAATACATGGGGCCGCTCAGGGTCAAAGACGCGGAGGACGCGGCCGGCAAGGTATGCGCGGTCTTCCTTGATCTGGAGGCGAAGGGCGAGATTGTAATCCCCCCGGGGTGCGGGGAGGAAAACGCTGCGCCGCCGAAAGCCAAGCCCGCGTCGTTTGGCGCGGTCGTCAAGGCGGAACTTGAAAGCTCGCTACGCGCCGCAAAGGACGCGGGCGACGCGAACACCACAGACCGTATCGAAACCTGTCTTAGCGTTCTTGACGAAAAACTGCCCGCGCTTTTAAGCCGCGATTATGCGGGCGCGGGCGGCGTGGAATATGTCAACGAGGTTTTAAGCCTTGCCGAAAGGGGAAACGATATATTCGAGTTTCTGGGGTACGAAAACCCCGAGCTTGCCGAGGAGGTCGCCGCGTTGGACGATTTCGCCGATTTGGTTTGTCTTAGCGACAGGGATATGCAGAAGGTGATGCGGGAAGTGAACTCCGCGGTTCTCGCCGCAGCCCTTTGCGGCATGGGTGACAAGGTGCGGGAGAAAATCTTTAGAAACATGTCCAAGCGGGCGGCCACCTTGATCAAGGAGGACATCGAACGCGCGGGGGCTAATCCTGACGTGGCCGAGGATGCCCGCGAAAAGATACTTTCGATTGTCGCCCGGCTGGAGGAAGCCGGCGAGATTCTCGTGGCCCGCTACAGCGGCGACCAGTGGGTGATGTGAGTAGGAGGGAAGGAAATAATCGCTTTTCTAAGCCCCGCCGACAAGATAAGGTTCGAGGACGAGGTTCCGCATCCCACCGTGGTTTGCGACACTTTCGAGGACTTCAAGAGGGAAATCGAATCGAGGGACGAGAGGTACATCGTAAGGGAATGTATGCTCGTATTCTCTCAGGACGTAACCGTTGCCCACTATGATGATTTGATGGGATTCATAGATGGCCACAACAATTTCGTGTTTAGGATGTTGAACACGGTTGCTGACTGTGATTTAGACCCCGAAGGGTATGATGAAATGGCGGGCGTTGAATATGACTTTAGGGACAAAATCAACGTGGTCAACAATCTTTATCTGCCCAAAGGGGTAAGAGATGAATTCGCGGGGGAGTTGTTTTTGCTGATTGTTCGAAAGGAGTACCACGAAAATGACCCATGCGAATCAATAAGTACACTTCTTGTACAGCGGGGGTATATCCAACCGATGACCGGTAATGCGATAGGGGAAACGAACATGAGCGACGACAAAACCGCCACCCATGAGGAACCCATTGCCGAGGACGCGCGGGACGGGTATCAAAGGCATGGCGAACGCAACGGGACTGTCAACGTTTACGACTTTATCCGATCCCGCGACGTGGCGGAACACTGTCGAAAAATCGGCAAGGTTTGGAACACCTTTGAAATGGCAGCGATAATCGCGCGAAGTCTGCGCCCGATGGACGAAAAGCACGAAGCCTGGCGCGCGCTGATCGCCCGCCACTCCGATATGCCCGCGCCGCCCAACGTCCACCGCACGCGGTTCGACAGCCTTCACAAAAAGCTGGCGGCAATAATCGACTACGAGGAAAGGGCGGTCGCGCTGTTCAAAAAGCCGGAGCCGGGCGCGGTCTACAGGTACAGGGTAAACTGGCGCGGCGATTACCGTTACTCGGACTGCGTTTTTTCGACCCACGGGAAAGCATTCGCCGATGCGAAGAAGCGATGGGAGGGAGATGAAATAGACGGCGGAATTTGGGTGGAAAAATTATTCGCCGATGATGCCGCCGAGGAATACAGAACGGGTGCCATGTTGGATCATGACGGTAATTTTTACGAACTAACATTTTGCGGTATGAAAGAGGAGACCCACTCAAGGCTATTTCCGGGCATTCCCTTCGACGACTGCGGCGGTTATGTTCTTTCCGATGATTTTTACATGGACATTCCGATACCCTTCAAGCGCGGCGACATCCTTACGTGCAGTGCCGGACGGACGAGGTTTCGCGGCAAGTCCCCTGCGTTCGTCCTTGACCACCTAGACCGCGATGATCCCAAAAGGCTTGAACGCGCCATGCTCGGCAAGGCGTTCGATGGTTCCGATCTGACTGGCTGGGGCTTCTACGTTGACGAGGGGGGAACCCTGTACGGCGACCACTTCCACGACCACGACGACCTTGAATATTATCGTGGAAAAATCGAGGGCAAGGATCGCCTTCTCCATTACGTCGGCCTGTACTTGAAAGAGGAGATAACCCTGCCGGCGCTCCTAACGATGCAATGCCGGCTGATGCTTGAGCATCAACTTGACAAGGATTTGCGGCTTTGCTGGCATGGCCGCCACATCCCGGAACATCTGCTCGCGGAAAATTCGGGCGATACCGACACCAACAATCACGGAGGAAAAATATCATGAAAACTCAGGACATTGCGCTTGTCATAACGGCAAGCGCGGAAAGCGTTATATAGTAAAAGTGTGCAATTTTTATTTTGCGGGAGCGGATTGGCCGGACATAGCCTTTCCCTGTTTTTTCATGTAGCTCTTTTCCGCGACCGAAAGATTGGCGCGGCGTTGTTTAAGAAGATTTTTTTCTATCGTATCGATGCCTGGCGCGCGCAACACGTTGCGTATCCTCGTCTTGTGTGCGCGACAGGCGATATGGCAAGCGTCAGACTGCCCTGCGCGTCCCTGTCCGCCTTGTAGATTTTATCGACCAAGCCAGTCAACACCGAACTCCGCCTCCGCTTCCGACAGGTTCCAGCCGCCGTCTATAAGAAAATCCGCCCCGATCGACTCTTTGGCCGCTTTCGCCAGATAAGCCGGCATTGGAGCCAACTTAAAGGTACGGTCAAACCCCTCCTCGTCCCCCGCATCCCGCAGTTCGAAAGCCTTCGTCATTATGTCAAGTTTCTCGCTTATCGTCATCGTCTCTTGCATCGGCCAACTCCTTGCCCCCAAGCATACCGCATCTGGCGGGCGAACGCAACGCACCCGCCCGCAATTAGGTTTCCTTCTGATTTTTCGGGCTTTCCCTTGCCGTTTTTTTACGCAAATGGTAAACTGACAAAGATGAAACCCGCACCCGCAACATACGCAATACACCAGCCCCGGAAGGGGACAGGTTTTCGCCTGGGGCTTTTCATATATCACGACACACGACGGATTTGGAGGATTGACATGAAGAAACTAGGTTGCGCGGCCATCGCCGCGGCATTGACGATCGCGCTGCTTTCCTGCGCCACCGGCGGAGGCATGGGGGACGGGCTTTCGTTGCAGGAGGCCATCGGGCGGACGGCGGAAAACGCGCTGGGGAACCTGCCGCCCGGAACAAGGGTGGCGATCGTGGCGTTCGAGACGGAAAGCGACGGGCTTTCGGAGTTCATAATGGACGAGCTTGCCAACGCGCTCATGGGGCTTGGGATCGAGGTGGCCGACCGGCGGAACCTTGGGCTTGTAACCCGGGAACTCGATCTTTCGCTTGACGGATCGGTCAGCGACGAGAGCGCGCTTTCCATCGGCAGGATGCAGGCCGCGCAGGTGGTGATCACCGGACGGCTTTTGGACATGGCCAACGCGCGGCGTTTTATCGTAACGGCGATCCATGTGGAGACCGCGACGGGTGTGCACGTCCCCAATCTTGATGTGCGAAACGACAGGGCATTGCAGAATATGGTTGCGGCGTTGGGCGGGCGTACCCAGGCGGAAATAACGCCCGCTAGCAGTGGGGACAGACAAGCCGCGCCGCGAACGGCGGGTGACTTCCTTGACAGGGGAATGCTGTTCATCAGCCGTAGTGATTTCGACACTGCCATTATGGATTTTGACGAGGCGATACGGCTTAACCCCAATTTCGCGGAGGCGTTTTTCTGGCGTGGCCTTGCACACATGAGAGCCAGCGATGTGGATTTTTCGTCGATTGTGCCGTTTCTTATGTTTCTTATGGATGATGATAGGACTAATCTTGCAATTGCGGATCTTGACGAGGCAATACGGCTGAACACTGGTTTTGCGGCGGCATACATGGCTAGGGGCAAGATGCGCTCTGCATTCGGGCATTTCGAGAGCGCAATCGCCGACTTCACCCAAGCGATACGAATTGAGCCCAACAATGCGTCAGCATATAGCAACCGCGCCAATGCACACCTGCAGTCTGGAGATACAGATCGCGCAATTGCCGACTTTACTCAAGTGATACAAATTGAGCCTAACAATGCGTCAGCATACATTAGTCGCGCCAGTGCGCATCTGAGGTCTGTAGATAGAATTCGCGCAATCGCCGACTTCACTCAGGCGATTCGACTTGGTACCTATTCCGACTCTGCGTTACCGCATCGAGATCTAGTCCAGGCACATCTATCACGCGGCGACGTGCATTTTTCTAGGGGCGATCTCGATCTGGCTATTGATGACTACACTCAGGCGCTCCAGCTTGATCCCAATGATGAACCTTTTGGAGTTTGGATAAGAGGATCGCGCGGTCATGCGCTATACCTGAGAGGAGATTATGATCAGGCAATCGCCGACATTGAGGTTGCACTGCGAGCATCTCATCAAGTGCGCTTGCGTGGGGGTAACTTAATCGTTGGTAGGTACGTTGGGGAGCTTCAAGAGCTTCTGGAAAGTGCTCGTCGGCGCAGGTAGGCGCAACGGTGCCTGTCACCCGGTTTTCAACAGGCTTGGCAAAGGTGACCGGCACCTTTTTACTACCAGGAGCGGTCGGCGTGGGGACGCAAAGTGACAGACACCATCTTTGAAGCCCCTATGCCCAAGGTGTCCGGCACTCCACAACCGAGTGTCATCGATATGCCGGCCAAGGGGCACGGTATTAAAACAGAGGAGTCTAAGGAAAATGAGCGACTGGAAAAAACTATGCGAAGAAGTGAATTATCTTAACGAAATCCGCGTAAAAAGCGAAGATCCGTTTCACCGCGCCATTGAAAAGCAATTAAAAACCACTTTCGGCTGGCCTTCCGATTGCATAAAGCGCGAACAGACCGTAAAAATCGGAAGCGAAAATCGCCGCATCGATACGGTTCTGGAAGGCGACGGCTTTGGAATAATAATCGAGATGAAGACTCTCGATAACCCGCTTGAAGGGAACGAGTATGAACAGCTTATAGCATATATGAGCACCTATTATACCGCGAGGGATCGCATAAGGTGCAAGTTCGGGCTTTTGATAGGCAGGGTGATAAAGGTGTATTTCCAACCCGATCCCGCCAAAAAACCCGAACAGGTCGCGGCCTTTGGTTTTGACAAAGATTCCAAAGACGGAAACGCCCTTTTCGAAATACTGTCCTATGACAACTGTTCGGGTGAAAAACTTCGCGCCTATATGGAGGAACCGCGTGAAACCGAAAAACCGCCCATTCCAAATGCTGATAAGAAGAAGGAAATGAAAGGACGGGAAAAAACTGGGAAAAATTATGACGAGGAATTTGACGAAATAAAAAAAGCCTTTGAAGACAAAGGGTTTTCGATGCGAAAACTTACCGGCGAGGATTTTCTTATGTCGGAAGGAAAAAACGGCGTGTGTTTTGTCCCTCATTTCAGAAAAGACGGACTACTATCGAATACTAAAAAGAACATGGAAGACCGCATTTGGCAAATCGTTTGGGAGAGTACCGGGAAACGAGACAGGGCATGGTTTGAGGAACAGCATATCAAAATCAAGAAAAAATATCCTGACTGTCATCTTAATCCTTTCCATGTAAAAAAAGTTCAACTGTGGATTAAGACCGAGCATCGGCATCTTGATGATGATGTGATCAAGGAGCTAATACAAATTGTCAATGACACGAAAGGTATCATGGAATATGAAACCGGCTAAACGGCGAGAAGGCACGCAAAGTGACCGGGTAACTTTCCAACACAAAGGATAAAGCGAATGCGAAAAAACCGCGGACATCGTTATTACGGCGACATCAGGCGCAAAATGATCTTCTGGAACATATTCACGGGCATCGTTATTTTCATTATACTTCTGGTATTGGGTTATGCCATCTGGGTGTCATTCGCGTAGCCTTGGCAGGTTTTAGGGGGGCGAAGGTATGGAGGAACGCGAAATGACACCGCAAGACGAGATCGCCAAATACGGCTACCAAAGCTACGCCGACCCCAGATCCGTGGCGGAACTGCGGCAAGCCGGCGCCATCTGCGACGTGTACTGCAACAACTGCGAAAAACTGATAGGCTTCGTCGAAAAGCCCGTCCGCCGGGACAGCCTTCGGTGCCAAACCTGCGGCTGTAGCTCCTACTCCATCACCATCGTTGACATATGCGATCCCGCATACGTCAAGAAAAGAAGGGGAAAAGGCTGGGTGGTACATACCGCCGACTGTTTCCTTGGCGACGATGATATTTTCGACACATACTATGCCCATGAGCCGTATGATTGCGTGGGATGCGGCTTGCGGGAGGAAGGAAGCCACTGCGGCTACGACAAAGACCGCGACGGCCCGCTCTGCCCGCTCGAAATAGAAGCGGGCGATGTTTTTTATATCGAAGATGACGGATAAAAGATATATGCGTACAACGACCCCGGAGCCGGACCAAGAGTCGATCGACAAGCTCCATGACATACGGCGGAGAATGTGGGAAATGCTGGCCGTGGAGCTGGGCTTTCCCTTCGACGCTCCCGCCGAGGCGTGGGAGGACAAGGCTTTCTGCCTACGGGCAATCGGCCACAACAAAGCCTCCCTGCGCTTCGTCCCCGCGCCGTTCTGGAAGGACAAGGAGTTTTGCCTGGAGGCGATCCGGTTAAGCCTGAGCGAAAAGGCCCTGCGCTTTGCCCACCGCCCGCTATGGGGGGACGCGGACTTCTGCCTGCGGGCAATCCGTCTTAGCGAACCTGGCGTGTCGAGGGACGGGGTGTACGGCCTTGACGAAATCGCCATGCACCTGACTTTCGACCGGCTCTGGCGCG
>Ga0209755_10006137_pt1 | contig 13400 bp, 13 predicted proteins | sample TergutCo191P1_FD_187301 | JGI IMG/M metagenome (GOLD analysis project Ga0209755, IMG submission 187301) | Cornitermes sp. P1 segment gut microbial communities from Petit-Saut dam, French Guiana - Co191P1 (SPAdes) (version 2) | ecosystem: Host-associated > Arthropoda: Insects > Digestive system... | reverse complement strand
AATTGGAAGCCGTTATGGCAACATTCAATCCTTTAGGGGATCCAATTACACCTGTGGAAGTTGCGGAAAGGTTATCTGAAAATCTATACAAACAGCTCTCTGACGGATCGGATGATACCGTCTGGGGAGCGATCTCCCGGGCGGTAATCTATATGGGTACTGTCCTTCGCCGTTTAAGCGTGCCTTATAACTTTGATGACAGTGTTGTGCGTGAATGTGTATTGATACATACGATTTACGAATTGCACATAGCGTTAGGTCATGAAGAAGCCGGGAAAGAATATCGAATAAAAGCGCGTGATATTATCCGCGCCGCTTGGGGAGATTTTCCCGAAGCCGATACTGCGCCGGAAAAAGGAACGGCTGCCGCTGTAGCGAAACCGTCGCCGCGCAAGGGTTTTAAAGACGCATGGAGAAATGCCTAATGGCATTAGAAGCCTTAGACAGGCTTGCCGCGTCTTTAAAACAACCCGGCAAACTTGAAACGATTGGAGCTATGGCTGCGGACATGATACGCGGCAAGATACATAAAGGGGACGGCTTCGCGCCATTGTCTCCCGCGACTGTAGCGTATCGGGGACCGGGACGGCCCTTGCAAGACACAGGCGGTTTACGTGATTCAATTACTTTCAAAGTGATTGATGAAAAAACCGTAAGCGTAGGAACTAACAAGCCCTACGCTGCGATACAAAACAACGGCGGTGTTATTCATGCCAAGAAAAATTGGCTTTGGATACCTGCCGCGGGAACCAGACAATTACAGCGGCGTTACGGTTACAGCCCGACGGATGTCATTCGAGGGCTTAAAGCCGAAGGTTATTCTGTTTTTCGTGTAGGTAGAACAATGGTTTTTCGTTCAAAAAAGAAAAAACGAAACGAATCGGGGCAGCTTCAATATGTGAACACGGTAATTTTTTACCTGAAAAAATCTGTTGAGATTCCTGCGCGTCCGTTTTTCTTTCTTTCAGATAACGATATGAAAATTTTAATGCAGGAGGTTGGAAGTGCGCTTGAACAGCTTTGAAGTTTTAGAAATGTTCGCAAAACAGCTTGAACGCAATGTAAGCAGTACAAGCAGCTTTAAAACTAAAGTTGTGATTACTCCGTCCTCTATCGATGAAGCAGGTGTCATTATCAAAGTAAGCCTTCTTAAAACATTTATACCTGACGTTGTCCCTGCAGGAAAGAAAAGCAGAACGCTTCGTGTGCGCGTAACCGTTAAAGGCAGAGCTGAAAGCATGACAGGATTAGAGCAAGCGACCGAAGCCATTGAAGCTCTTGATGATTTTTTTATTGAAGGCGCGAGTCTTAGGCTCGAAAAAACAGAAGATTGGGGTCCTGTAAAAATTGCAAACAGCCGCGTTACGCAGCAAATCAGAGAAGAAGACAGTTTTATAGACAGCCCCGATTCGATAAAAGTACAGGATGTACAGGATGATCGAATCGTAATAATTACATTCCCTCAAGGAGAAGAATAATGGGTGTACACGTAACAAAGTACGAAAAAGGCACGGATGGAAAAATCCGTAAAGCCAATAAGAACGGGACTTCCAGCGAAGCTTCCGGCGGAGCGTCAGAAAAATCTTCAGGCGCCGGTAAAAAGAATAAAGGAGGCAACAAATGAGCACACAGAACCAGAAAGTCCTCATCGGCGATGACAGCATGATCTTGACAGGCGATCCAAGCTCTGCTGTATACAAAGGTGATGGCGTAAAAACTATTTCCGAATTGACAGCAGCTGATAAACCTGAAAAAGTAGCAAATCATTTCATGTGTATTATCAGGGCTGTCGCGGCAGAAAATTCAATTTTTCCCGGAGGTATGGCGGTTAATAAATTATTTCCGGCTTCAGGTATGGAAGTACCGGGCATTGGAGATGAATTCCAATTGCTCATTCTCCGGCATCAAGCGGATTGCAGCAGCTGGAGCTTGTCAATCACACAGACCGAAATTGACGTTACGCGCCTTAACGACCAATTCCGAAAATATCGCCTTGGAAAAAAGGACGCACAATTATCGCTTGCGTCAATTTTTACAGTCGGCGAATCGGATCAGATTGGCGGCGCGATTAATCGCAGCATGCAGCTCATCATAAAGAAAAAAGACGGGACATTCATTGTAAGCGATGAAGCCAATCGTTCGCTTTATTTACTTGGTTTTGTAAACAAATCAGCAACGCCCGGCGAAACGGATGATTTTGTTTTCGCGAATATTTTCCTTTTCAACGTAAGGCTCGGCGGACAATCAGGAAGCGCGCAGTCATACGACGCTTCAGGAAGGCTCACAGGCATGGATCCTGTTTTCTACTCAATCGAAACACAGGAAGAAACCGCTGCGTTGCCGGAACCTGATCAAAATCAGGATTCTGACAGCGGCATGGATGGCAATAACAACGAACTCGATTCGAACGAGCCGGATCCGGCGCCATAAGGAGAAACTATGAAACTAGCAGTATCAAAAGAAGGGGCATTTATTCCCGAGTTTAACGGTAATAAAAAAGAATCGTCAACTGATCAAATATGTGTTCGCTACCGTTATCCGACACTCGCGATGAAGAATCGCTGCCGCAGTAAACCGCAGGCTAAAGGCATTGCAGGACCTGACGGCAAAATGGACAAGGTTGAAATTGTCATCGAAAAAGATGAGCTTTCGACATTAAAGGAAATGCTCATCTCCATTTCAAATTGTTCATACGGCGAAGGCAGCGAAGAAACCAAAATTACAACAGCGCAAAATCTCATTGAAGCGCCTATTGTTTTTGAACCGCTCTTAAAGGAAATCGTTAAGGAATTCGATCGGATTCTTGATGAAGCTGTCATTAACGAAAAAAACTAAAAATTGCTTACCGGATTTTCCGCGCCGGTAAGCATAAAGTGATCTTGCGTCCGGGGCGTGATACGCCCTGGGACACGCGGGTAATGGATGAAAGCGGAAAGAATGTATTTATTCGCAGCAGTGAATGCGCGTCATACATCACTGAAGAATTTTATTCCGCGCTCAATGTTTTTTATATGTGCGAAAACCTTGGCTGCTTGCCGTTTGCAGGTGGATGGGCTGAACAGCCCGCCTGGATAACACAGGCGATATCTGTTTTGAAAGTCGAACGGTACAAAGTAGACGAGGAAGAGCGAGAGGAAAAGCAGCGTCATCAGGAGGAAGCGAGAAAGCATGTCAGATAAAACCCTTGAGCTACAGATACGAATCGCAGCTGAAGACGCAGCCCGAATTGTGTCCGCGCTCAAGGATGATTTTAAGGCTCTCGCTGATGAAGCCGGAAAGTATGCAAAAAATGAAGGCGAAGAAATAAATAAAAAATTTAAAGAAACAGAAGAAGCGGCGAAAGATTCTGCAGAAGGTATCAATGGTATAAAAAAGAATATTAGTGAATTAGCGGAAGCTGTAGTCGCTACTAAAATAGTTGACTGGGTAAAAGACATGGGTGTGTTCGCTTTGCAGAGCGCTGATAATTTTCAGACGATGAAAAACCAATTCGGCACCTTGCTTGGAGATATGAAAGCGGGCGCCGGATTGTTCGCGGAGATTAAAGCCTTTGGTGATGTCACGCCTTTTGATCTCGATACACTTACCCAGGCGACAAATGTTTTAATTTCCGCGAAAGTTCCGCTTTCTGAATTACAAAATCAACTAACAAAATTCGGAAACCTCTCGCAGGGAAATTCGCAGAAGATGACAAGTTATGTAAACGCGTTTTCGCAAGCCTCCGCCAAAGGCAAAGCCGACATGCAAATCCTTAACACGTATCTTAATCAGGGCGTTCCAATATTAGACGCTCTCGCGAAGAACTTTGGGAAAACAACCGCAGAAATTATAGACATGTCAAGCAAAGGAGAAATTAGCTTCGCTGATTTCTCGAAAGCGCTGGATGATCTTACGGCTGCAGGCGGACAATATTTCGGTGGCATGGAATTGGCATCAAAGAGTCTTGCCGCGATGCAGGAAGGTTTAAGCGAAGCTGTGAATACTTTAGCAGCGTCATTCGGAGAAATGCTGATGCCTGCCACTTTAGGTATTGTTGAGACTTTAACAAAAATAACAAATGCAATCAATGAAAATCCATTATTAAAAGGAATTTTTACGGCTGCAATAATTACTGTTACTGGATTATTAGGCGCCATGGCTGTTAAAACATGGGGAGCGTATGCTGCGCAGATGGCATTAAACTTTGCAAAGGCTGCGTCAAATCCTATTTTGCTTGCATCTACTGTTGCGGTTGCAGGATTAGCAGCTAGTTACGTTATTTTGGCGGCTAGTCAGGAAAAAGATAAAAAAGCAATGGAAGAAGCGGCTATTGCGCAAAGAAAACTTAATGACGAAAGGCGTAACGGAAGAAAAGCTGTAAACGATTATTATGAAAATATAAAAGACTATGATCTTCAAACTTTAATGACAGCAAGAGAGCGTTTACAAATTCAAATTCAGGCAGCACAAGCAGCTAAAGATTTGGAAAAAGCGGTAGAAGGATCTAAAAGAGGCGGAGGTGGATTAATAGTAAGCAGTAATGAAATTAGAAATTTAGAAGCAGTAAATAAAAGAATAAAAGAGCTGCAGGACGAAGCGAACAAGTTAGCGTCTGTAAAAGCGGCAGTTTGGATAAGCGAATGGTCAGAATTATGGAAGCAGTTCCAAGCAGATCAGAACAATGACAAGTTTTACGCAATTGAATTAGAACGTAAGAAAAAATTGGATGACGCTTATAATAATTATGTGCGCAGCGGCAATAAAGAAGTTATTGATCAGGTAAATGAATATTATAATTCTAAGCGCAGCGAGATAATAAAAGAACTGCAGAATGAAGAAGCTCGTATGCAAAGAGAGCTTTCAAAATCAAAAATAGACAACCTAGAATATCAATTACAGGAAGAAATAAAGAAAATAAACGAACTGGAAAAAGCGCGTATTTTATCAGCGCAATATACGGAAGAAGAAATTGCCGCTATTAAAAATCAATATGATCAAATGCGTAATGATACAGAAATTAAGTTTTCAATTGAAATAGACAAAACAAAACTGGACGAAGCGCGCGAAGGTGTAAAAAACTTTCAGGAGGTTTTGTCAGAAAGCCTTACGTTGGCGATGATGAATATGAAAGATTTTAACGCGCAAGCTGCCGTAATTTTTGCAGATTTGGCGGTACAGTTTACAGACCTTGCAGCTTCCGCCACGCTTTCAGGCTTTGAAGAATTCGGGCGAGCCCTGGGTGAGGGAGAAGACGCAGCGGAAGCGATGTCCCGCGCGCTCGCGGCGATGGCGCAGCAAATATTAAAACAATTGCCGAATATGTTTTTACAAGCGGGTTTGCAGCTTATCGCTCAAGGGCAATGGCCTCTTGGTCTTGGATTTATCGCCGCCGCTGGATCAACAGCGATAATTTCCGGCTATGTCGATGGAGCGAAAAATTCAGCATCAGCGCACGCCAAAGGCGGAGTGTTTGACGAGTACGGTAAAGCGGCCCAGGCGTTCGCGGCGGGCGGAACTTTTACAAATCAAATTGTAAGTACTCCAACATACTTCGCTCATGGAGGCGGCTTCGGTCTTATGGGTGAAGCGGGACCTGAAGCAATCATGCCTCTTACAAGAATGACAGACGGCAAGCTCGGCGTTCAAACGTCAGGAACCGGGTCAAATGTTGAAGTGCATATACACAATTATTCCGGAGAGGATGTTCGTCAAGAAGAAACTGAAAACGATGACGGCACAAGGCAATTGGAAATTACTATTGGCAACGCTGTAGACAAACATTTTTCTTCCGGAAAATCAGATAGAGCGATGGCAAGCCGTTACGGTTTGCGTCCAGTGGGGGTGTAAATGGCGGTTATATATTGGCCTGAAATTTTACCAAACGGATTACTAGCCGATGGGTTCTCAAAGCAGCCGCAAAGTAATGTTATTCGCACAAACATGGACGCGGGCCCAATCAAAGCAAGACGCAGGTACACGGCAATATCTGAAAAATATTCGGGCAAGCAGATTTTCGATAACCTTGAATTAAATGTTTTTGAACAATTTTATCATAATGTTATAGCGGATGGTGTTTTGCGTTTTATGTTTAAGGATCCTATTACAGAGGAAGAAGCCGAATTTAGATTTACAGCTGAACCCGTAACATCAGCTGTGGATGGCTTATATTCAGTTTCGATGCAGCTGGAGAGATTATCATGAGCAAAATAACTAAAAACGCGACAGAAGCGGTACTTGATCAGGAAACGGAAAAAGTATTTTTACATCTTTTAAAAATAGAAGTAGAGAACAGCGGCGCTGTTTTACGTTTTGTGGATAATAAGCAGAACATCACTTCCCGCGGGGAAGAATTCTTAGGTTGTGGGTTTAATATAATCCTACCGGAACAAACAGACAACGCCCCGCGGCCTTGCAAGCTTGCGATAGACAACACAGATTTATCTATTTTCCAAACAATTAAACAGGCTGTTGGAAAAAATGTCATAGTAACGGTTTGCGTAATTATCGCGGACACTCCCGATATATACGAGAGAGGCCCGCTTAAATATAAACTGCGAAACGTAAGCGCTACAAAAGAAAAAATTGAAGGCGAAATATACGATTTTGTTTTAACAGATCGTAAATTTCCTAAAGACACCTATACGCCCGAAGATTTTGAGGGGTTATTTTTTTAATGATATACAAATGGGTGGAAAAATATATCGGTATCCCTTTTGTCTCAAACGGCAGAACTTTAGAAGGCTGCGATTGTTACGGTCTTATACGGCTTGTTTTAAAATACGAATACGGAATTAAACTGCCTGAATTATCTAATGATTACAGTAACGCAAATAATGTAAAAGAGACAGCAAAACTCTTCGCGGAATATAGACCGATAATCGCCGCGGAAAAATTATCTAAGCCGGAGGAGAAAGCGCTTGTGGTTATAACAGAACACGGCGTTCCTGCGCATGTTGGAATAGCCGCGGGCCCAGGATTCGTTTTGCACACCGGCGCTAAAACAGGAAGCGTGTGCCAAAGAGAATCACATCCCGGTTTAAGAGGCAGAATAGAGGGGTATTATCGTGTCAGTTAAAATTATTGCGCAATTGCATCCGCTAAGATCCTCAAGAATAAAAGTAACAACGTCCTCTAAATCGGTAAGAAAAATTCTTGAGGAATTAAATTCAGGATTTCCATTATCGCAGGCGCGCGTTTGCCGTAACGGCGAGATAATAAAAGATTTTTCTCTAATCGCTAATGATGACGACGTACTTGCGATTAAGTATGTTCCCGCAGGCGGCGGCGAAATGAAAGCTGCCGGATGGGTGATGGCATTCATTGGCGTTGTTTTAATTGCAGGTTTGGGATGGACAGGTGTCGGCGGTGCCGCAGGTATGGCCCTTATAGGATCCGGGCTTGGACTGGCGCTAGGAGGTCAGGTTTTATTAGGCATAAATATACCTAAACCATCTGACAAGGAAAAACCCGAAAACGATCCGTCTATTCGCGGCGCCAAAAATCAGGCGAGGCCCCATGGAAGAATCCCTGTATTGTTTGGGAAACATCGTATATACCCGGATCTCGCGGCGAACCAGCACACGGAAATAATTGGAAACCAACAATATCTGAATCTATTATTCTGCGGAGGTTATAAAGATTACACGATTGATAAAAATAGTTTTAAATTAGGCGAAACTTTAATAACGGATCTAAGTCAAACTAAAGATATTAATCAAATTCTTTCACATCAGGATCCTATTATCGATCTTGATATACTCCAAGATGGTGAGACATCAAGATTATATCCGTACTGCGTACATGAAGATATGTTAAACGCCGCCTTGCAAAACCAGGTGGAAGATGGCGATGGCAATAAAGTATCGGGAGCTATTGAACGCACTACGCCTGACAATACTGACAAAATTAACGTTGATATCTTTCTTCAAAACGGAATTGGCAGGTATAATGACAAAGGAGAAATAGGCACTGCAAGCGCGACTGTTAACATATTTTTTAAAAAAGATAATGAGTCTTACACATTAATGGCTGTATTAGAAATAAGCGGTCAGGAATTAAAAACAAAACGTTACCAGGCTACAAAAGCAGGATTAACTCCCGGTAAATACACTGTAAAAATTGAGCGGTTTACTCCCGATTCAACTGACAGCAAAACAGTGGATCAAATCCATGTAGGCTCGATACGCTCTTATAAAACGAAACGTCCCATCCGGGAAAATCGGCAGAAAGATTTAACAATAATAGCGATGAGAGTTTTAGCGACAGCTAAACTTAACGGCGTCATTGACAGTTTTAATTATGTGGCAACGTCAAAGCTCCCTGTTCATACTCAAACAGGTTCCGGTCCTCTATATTGGAGCGAGCCTGCGGAAACGCAAAACCCCGCGGCAATGTTAATGTACGCTTTGCAAGGCAGGGCAGCGCAGCAGATTGTCGATGATGATGATATTGATTATCCTTCAATCGAGGAGTTTTACGCATGGTGTGAGAAAAAAGATGAAGATGGTGACTATAAATATATGTGTAACGCTTATTTGTCGGAATCTGTAACAATCGCTGAATTAATAAAAATGATTGGCAGCACTTCTCGCGCGGACATACTAAGAATCGATTCTAAAATCGCCGTAGTGCAGGATATTGAACGCCCGGCTCCTGTTCAATTATTCACGCCAAAAAACACGATAAGCTACGGCGTTACGATGATGAAAGCCGATGTCCCTGACATGATATCAATGCGCTTTATCGACGAGAAAGCGGGTTACGCGCAAAATGATGTTAAAGTCTACAACACTCCAAGCGGCGCCCAGGGAGATTACGAGATTGAGCCGAGAGCTAACCAAAAAATAGATTTATGGGGCATTACAAATTCAAAACAGGCGCGGCGCCTGGGAATGTATAATTACGCATGCGTAAAAAACAGACCCTTTGTTCATAACATCGAGGTCGATATCGAATACCTTTTATGCAATAAAGGCGACTGTATCCAATACGCAGGCGACATCGCTCTTGCGGGCACTACACAGGGAAGAATTAAAGGTCTTATTTTTATTGATGACATCATTGTTGGAATAGACACAGATGAGCCTATTGTGATGGAATCAGGCAAGCAGCACGCGGTTCGCGTTCGTTTAAAAGATGGTACCATTATTTTAAAAGAAGTAAGATACAATCCGGGTCTTCAGCGGGAAAAATCAATTTCTTATTTTCCCGGTAATGAAGATGATCTTTACGATCCCTTTGTAGGCGACATGTACGCCGTCGATGAGAAAAATAATGTTTATTATGAGCCGCAAAATATTATTTATTTTATTGAGCCGATTTCTGACATAAACATTTTAAATAATATTAAGGCTGGTAACCTTTACGCGTTCGGCGTTAGAGGCTATGAGGTAATTGATTTAATAATAACAGACTTGCAGCCGGGTTCTAATCTTACGGCGAGTCTTACCTGCGTGGAGCACGCTCCTGAAATTTTCGGAGTTGATGATCCCAACTTTGAGTTACCGCCGTTTGAAAATAAAATCACGCCTGTTTCCGGAGCCGTGGATCCCGGTACCATAACGCCGAGTAATTGGCGTAACTTCGCGGTTTTTAACGACAGCGAAGATGAGCCGCCGCGACCCTCGGGCGATGGCCAAGGTGACGGCTGGTATAAGCTGGAAACATTTAGATCCATTTGGCAATCCAGTAAGGTAGCGGAATCAATAGACTCAGGCGAATGGGGCTCTCCTGTAAGAATTAAAGCTCATCGAGGCACTGAAGACATTACGCCTATTTGGTTAAGCCTCGATCCTCAAAATATTTCTTTTGAGATTGATGTTAACGGCAACGCACTCGCTGGGCCTGAAAAAACAAGTCAGGCGCGGTTAATGCAGTGGAACTCCCTGCTTTCCGGAGCGGAATTTTCTCTTGTTGGAGCGCCTGAAGGTATTACGATAAATCAGTATGGACTTATAACAATTGCGAATAATACGGTTATAAATAAAGAGCTGACAATAATTGTAAACGCGCGATACCAGGGCGGAAATTATTCGGCGGCTTTAACTGTTAAAAAAAATGCAAACAATATCCCCCGCGGGTACCTTGGAACCGTGCAAAGCTTTGCGTCTATGACATCAGCTAAAGTAACCACAAACAGAGGAAGTTTTGACGCAATCCAAACAGATTATGTTTTAGCGATCACTTCTATCAGCGGCAGAGAAAAAGGAAGCATTTTCCAATGGACAGGCAGCAATTGGGAATATAGGTCTGTGAACACGCATTCGGATTTATATATGAGTGGTTTACCAGATGGACTTGACGCGTTAGGTAAAAGCACAGAATGGTTCGCTGCAATATTAACAAGAAATCTAATGGCGATAGACGCTTTTATTCAAAAACTTCAGACACTCGAAATAGTTTTACAAAATCTAGGCTCTATAAAAAGCGCGGCGACAGATGATAAAGGTGATCCATTGTTTAAAATAGCCGCGAGCGGAGATGCCATTTTTAGAAAAATGACAGCGATAAACGCTTTGATTAAAGGAACTTTGCTCACTGGAAACGCGTGGAATGAAGATGGCAGCATTAATAAACCAGAAGCAAGAGGAAGTTTTTTTGCGTTAAATAAAGATTTAGATGGTAATAATCAGGAAATCAGAGTTAAAAATTTAGCGCTGTATGGAGATACTATTATCGGCATGAATCATGGTAACAAAGAAGCTACAACAGTTCTTGGCGGGAAAACACGTGCGCAAAAATTTCATATAGACAATTTTGGATATTTAGCAGTAACGCAGGAAAAATATTTAATTGGTAGAGTTAATGTTGCTTCCTTTGTAGAAAATATTCGTTTTATTTATGGTAATCAAGATACTTCTTTTGCATTTCCAGTTAGGGGTAATATTTATTACACCTACGAAGGACAAGGAGGATCCACTAATGTCTTAAATCTGAATGTTGATGTTATAACGTTCTCTAACGCTTCCTACGACCAAACTACTTCGGCTATTGCTGCCATAGCAGCTGGTACAAATCTTTTACATGTATATGCTAACAGAATAATTGTATATAACAGGGCAGGTCAATTACCTACAGCACCATTACCAGCTCCAATAGTAACAATTGATGCAATAAAAACTTTTGACGTAAGTATACTGTTTATTTAATACCATATTGGATCAAAATCAATACTACGATATACGTTTAGCTTTTCACCTGGGTTATAGACTTTACCTTTCTCATAATACAATTCGTCTCTTATTTTCCACGCATAAAAAGGTCTCTCCTCTTCATGTTCTGTACCTGCGCCAATAATGCCTCGTTCCATCGTCCCTTTATCCAGTACTGTCGTGGTGTCATAACTTATCCATAAAAAAGTTGCTGGACTTTGAACTGGCAATTTATATTTATTACTATCAACCGGCGGTTCACCAGAAGTGCTTCCAGTCCCATGATAAGTTATCGTAAGGTATTCGTCACCCTTTTGACCATTTTCTTTATTATTTTCCATACTTGTATTATCGCATGTAATAAAAAAAATAACGGAAACCAGATAAAAGGGTATTAATCTTTTCATCTTGTAATTTTATCCCTTTATCCCCTTTACGGCAACTGTTAAAAACGACTGTTACAATATTGGCATGGCGTATAAGAAAACTATTTGGGAAGGCCGGGAAGGCTCGCAATTAAACAGATTTGGCAAGGAACAGGAGACCTCAAGCTCGGTAATCTTAAGCAATCAACCAAAAAATGTGACAAAAAAAGGCACACCTTTCAGTATCGATAATATGAATAACATTGAGGATGGTATCGAGGCTGCGCATGAATTAATCGAAGCGCAAACCCAAGACCTTGCCAGGCACAAGACAGACGGCACAGCCCATGAAGATATCCGTCAAAAAATCAGCACAGAGATCCAAACCCGGGAAAACGCGGATAATTCTCTGCGGGAGAATATAACAGCCGAAGCCCAAACGCGCGAAGCTGCCGTGCAAAATCTTAACGGTAATTTAAACACAACAAACGAAAACCTTAACAATCTGCAGCAGGATTTTAACGCCTGGATAGGCCGAGGCGGGTACCTTGACGCTTACGATTTTGGTAGAGCTTTAAGCATGCACGATCCCGCAGATCAGCAGGCGCTAACCGATTACGCTCTTTCACAAATTCCTTCGCTTCAAAACGATCCCGCGCGCATTTGGAACGGCACAAAAATAACGAATCTTTTTAACGGCCACACTTTTATTCTTACAAATACGCAGGACACAGACCCGACAATTTTTGAGTGGACTGACCAGGGCCCTTCCACAATCGCTCCTTTTGACACCGACACAGGCGGCTTTATAATCGGCGCCGGCAGCCAGGATCCGGACGGCACAATCGAACGCGTGCCCGGCTCCGGCGGCAAAGGCAGAGCGAAGGGTTTTGCTGGAATAGTTGAGAAAATCGCAGAGCTGTTTGATAAAAAATTAGATTCTGCCACTCGCGGCGCCGCAAGCGGAGTAGCTCCTTTAGATTCTAATAAAAGACTGCCTGCAGTTAATTTGACGACAAATATACCTATAACTAATTTAGAAAATGTATCACTCACAGCGGAAACCGGGACAGGTACAGATGTAAATACACCTGCTATAACAAACGCACCTTTAAATTCAGCACTTCAAACTATATGGGCAAAGATAAGGCAGATAGGAAATAGAGCAATTAACTCCCTTGCTCTTGGAAATTTAACAGGGCAGCCTACACCAGCAGTTGGTCAAGCAGCAAGTTCAGGCTCTGCCACTACAGCGGCTAAAAGCGATCATTATCATGCTCTGCCTAGCAAACTTCAAATTGCCAATGCCATGTTCCCAAATTGGAGTCTCTTATCGAGCAACTTAATGACAAGTAATGACTTCACATACACCGTTCCGGCAAATACTGTAGGTTTTATATTATTGCATATGCACTCATCTTACTCGATAAAACAGGTTTATATGAACGGCAAATTAATCGTAGAAACTTCGAATTCGAATATAAATGACGTAATTAGTGTCTCTCTTTTTATACCTGTTAAAGGGAGCGATTATATTAGAGCTGTTAATGGCGGTTCATATGTATTTAACAATATGCGTTTTATTCCGTGCGGGGAGTAATTATCGTACATAAATATATAGCAATAACGCCTACTTTTTTAAAATATGGTAAAGAAATTGAATGATTTTTTAAGGTAAATTATGCACGCAGAAACACACGAAAACACGGTAAAACACGCTTTAAATATGCGTTTTTGCCAAACTAAAAGATGATTTTTGCCAAACTGCGTGCGCGGTTACAAGTGTAATTAATCATAAAGAATGACAATATCAAAATAGAGCCATGTTTCAGCGTAAGTCTATATATTATAAGGAATTAGCTTTTATATATTGCCAAACCTCATAAGAATCAAATATTAATAAAAG
>Ga0209755_10006135_pt1 | contig 13403 bp, 13 predicted proteins | sample TergutCo191P1_FD_187301 | JGI IMG/M metagenome (GOLD analysis project Ga0209755, IMG submission 187301) | Cornitermes sp. P1 segment gut microbial communities from Petit-Saut dam, French Guiana - Co191P1 (SPAdes) (version 2) | ecosystem: Host-associated > Arthropoda: Insects > Digestive system... | reverse complement strand
GAAGACGGTGATATTATTCCCGAATATAATTTTACATATCTTGATTTTGTGATGGACAGCTATCTGGAACTTAATATCCGTCCTTTTCTCGAGTTGGGTTTCATGCCTCATGCAATTGCTTCAGGAGATCAATCTGTATTTTATTGGAAAGGAAATGTCACGCCCCCTAAAGATTACGCTCAATGGAACAAACTTGTTGATGCAACGCTCAGGCACTTGATTGAGCGTTACGGAGATGAAGAAGTTACATCATGGCTCATTGAAGTTTGGAATGAGCCGAACCTTGATCATTTTTGGAAAGATAAAAATAAAAAAGAATATTTTAAATTATTTAAAGAGACAATTACAACGATAAAATTAATTGATAAGCGTTTCCGTGTCGGAGGTCCTGCGATTTGCGGCGTGGACGATGTTTCATGGCTTACAGATTTTTTAAATTTCTGCCGCGATGAAAAAATCCCTCTTTATTTTGTTACGCGCCATCAATACAACATTTCCATGCCGGAAAATAACGGGCGTTACGGCTATCCGAAACTTTTCCCGCTTTCCGCTTCCTGCGCTGAGACAAGCAGATCGCGTGTTATCATCGACAGTTTCAAAGAGTTTTACGGTATGGAAATGCACGTAACAGAGTTCAACACATCTTATTCACCGCGTACGCCCTTACACGACACAAATTTAAATGCCGCATATCTCGCTTACTTGCTCTCGCGTCTCGGCGACACCTGCGAATCGTACTCGTACTGGACCTTCGGCGATATTTTTGAAGAGAGCGGTGTGCCATTCACTCCGTTTCACGGCGGCTTCGGGCTTGTAGCAAACGGCAAAATTCCTAAACCGACATTTTGGGCGTTTAAGTTTTTTAAAGATTTAGGAAACGGCGAATGTATTCACCGTTCACAAGAAGCTGTTATTTTAAAAAAGAGCGATGGAACTTATCGGGGTATTGCATGGAATGTATCAGTAAATCATGTTTGTGAAAATTCTGTTTGTGAAAAAGAAGAAACATCCGAATTAACGCTGAGTTTTAAAATGGAAGATGCAAACTATGCAGACGGTTATTGCATTGTCACAAAAACCGTCGATGAAAATGTCTGCAACCCTTTAAAAGTTTGGCATGACATAGGAGAGCCTGCAAACCTGTCGAAAAAAGAAAAGTTACTGTTACAAGAAAGCGCATACCCGCTTATCGCAACACACAGGGGAAACGGCGTTCCCGTAGTTGAACTGACTCTAGAGCGTAACGCGCTCATTTATTTCGAGCTTTTTCCGTCAAAGATTAAAAGCGACAGAGGCTTTGATTATGAACGCGCAAACTCTGTTTGTGCCGTAAATATCGAGTTTACCGGGGAATAGGGTATTGCTCCATCATCTTGAGTTTAATATGTATTTATAGTATATTAATATAATGAAATTCAATTCGGTAAAGGGTAGAATCAGCCCGAACATGATTATAATTGTCATAGTTGGAATATTGGCTCTTATTTTATTAGGTACCAGTGTTTTTATTGTTGATCAGACGGAACAGGCGGTTATGACCCGTTTCGGCAGATATATCAGCACAAAGGGTCCCGGCCTTCATTTTAAATTGCCTTTCGGCGTTGACAGAAACTATACTGTTAATGTCACTACAGTGCAGACCCAGGAGTTCGGTTTCCGTACCATGAGGAGCGGCAGTTTTCCTACTTATTCAAGCCAAACAGCCGAGTCTGTAATGCTGACAGGCGACCTTAATATCATTGATGTTGAATGGATTATTCAATACCGAGTTGTCGATCCGAGAGCGTGGACTTTCAACGTGAATGAACGTGTCTCCACTATCCGCGATGTGTCGCGCTCTGCTATTAATATGCTTGTCGGCGACCGTGCAATTATGGATATTATGGGTATTGAGCGCAGCGCTATCGAAGAAGCAGGTCTTGCTTTTATGAACGAAACATTTCGCGGATACGATTTAGGTATCGATGTAATCGCAGTTAAGCTCCAAAATGTAACCCCTCCTTCAGGCGTGCAGGAAGCTTTTGAAGATGTCAACAAAGCGATGCAGGATCAAGAGCGTCTTATCAATGAAGGGCAGCAGGCTTACAACGAAGAAATTCCCAAAACCAGAGGCGAAGTCAGGCAGTTGCTGCAAATCGCGCAAGGTTATGCGACAGAGCGCGTGAACAGGGCAAGAGGCGATGTTGCGCGTTTTAATTCTGTATACAACGAATTCCGCAATTCGCCTGAAGTAACAAGACAGCGTTTATATTATGAAATGATCGAAGAAGTTTTCCAAAATGAAAAAGACATGACAATTATCGACCGTAACCTTGATAATTTCCTGCCTCTTATGAATCTTAGAGGAGGCAGATAATGAAAAAAATAGTCACAACAATTATTATTATATTTGTTATTTTTATCGGTATAGTTGTAGCAGGCCCTCTTTTTGTTATTAACGAAGGCGAACAAGCTGTTATTGTTCAGCTCGGACGTATATCAAATGTAATTACTACAGCAGGTTTAAAACTTAAAGTTCCTTTTATTGATGAGGTTGTCCGTTATCCGAAAAAAATTATGGCATGGGACGGCGAAGCAAGAATAATACCGACAGCGGAAAGACAATTTATTTTTGTTGATGTTGTCGCCCGCTGGCGCATTGCCGATCCAAAGAAATTTTATGAATCAATTAAAACAATAGATGCTGCTTATTCAAGGCTTGCAGAAATTATCGATTCTGAAGTTAGAACTGTAGTTACAAGAAATCCGTTGATTGAATCGGTAAGAAATTCGGATATCATTATAGATCGTTCTTCCGGTGTTGATATTGAATTGACAAACGACAGCGAAGATGAAGTAATAAATTCTCCTATGCAGAATAATTCCAGTTATGAACCGATTAAAAAAGGACGGCGCAGGCTTGCCGAGGAAATTCTTGCAAACTCACGCAACATGGTTCCCGAATACGGGATAGAACTTATTGATGTTGTTACACGTCAGATTAGTTATTCCCCTGAGCTTACACCGAGTGTTTATGCGCGTATGATTAGGGAACGCAATCAGATAGCTATGTATTACCGTTCTCAAGGCGAAGGAAGAAAAGCGGAATGGCTTGGGCGGATGAATAATGAGAAGCGTTCATTGCTTTCAGCCGCTTACATGGAAGCCGAGGAAATACGCGGAAGGGCTGACGCTGAAGCTGCAAGGATTTATGCAGAAGCGTATAACAGAGACAGGTCATTCTTTGATTTCTGGAGAGCGATTGAATCATATCGTCAAACCATGCCTAAGTTTAACAAAACTCTTACAACTGACATGGACTATTTCCGTTATCTCTATTCACCGAGGCAATAACGGAAAATCATTAATCGTGTAACAGGATTTATTATGGAAAAACGTATACTTATTGCAAAGTTAGATAAAAAATCTGTCGCTTATCAGGAATTGCAAACATCGTTAGCGCAAAATCCTTTGGTACAAAGCGAGTATGCAATTTATTTTAATACAGGGCTTGATCCTCGCGCTTTCGCACGTACAAAAATGTCGCAATCTCTGATTGAGAAAGGTTATGTTGTTTCACCTGACGGAACACACAGTGAATGGAAAGCGGCTGGCGTAAGAGAAGCGGACGGTTTAATGAGGGTTTGGGGCCCGCTTTTTTCAGGAAAAAGGCTCGATCAAATTCTTGATGAAGTCGGTTCTGTCGTTACAGATTCTGCTCTTGCGCAGCAAACCGCTTTGTTTGCCGTAATGTCATGGATTAGAGCGAAAATGTTTCTAGGTGAAACAAAATCAACGCTTAATCCCGGAGCATGTATCATTAATAAAAGCAATGTTTTTTTCGCTCCCGAACATTTATCAAACCGCTGTCTTTATATCGAAGGATCGGAAATCGATCGTTATAATTGCCCTGATCTTTACGGCATGGAAGCTGTTGCATTCTGCGCCGGTGTAATGTTGTACAAGATACTTACAAAATCTCATCCTTATCCGTCTCAAGATATTTATCAGGATATGAGGGAAGGAATCTTCCTGCCTGTAAATCTTGCCGCGCCTGAAATGGATGAAGAACTATCTATACTTATTCAATCCGCTCTTTATTTACCGGTCGCAAAAAAGAAAACTTCAAAAAGCGGGACAGATATTCTTGTAGAAATTTTAGAATTGATAATGGATAAACAATCAGGGCCTGATAAAACTACCGCAGTAAATGTTTCTTTGTTATTTAAAGAGATGTCGTCCGATCAAAAATTGATGATTGAAAAAGAAAAGAAAAATTATCATTTGAAACAAAATTTAATGGTAAAGTCTAAGCGTTTTATAATTAATAATAAATATCTTATATTGGGAATTACAATAGGAGCGCTGTTCCTTCTTTTTATTTTATTCAGTACGGCAAAAGGTTTTTCACAGCGTCCGACAACAGCGGGAATGAATCCTGACAGCGTTATAATGGCTTACTATGATTCTTTTAATTCTTTAAATCATGTTTTGATGGAAGCATGTATAATGGGAGCGGATAAAAGAGATATAAATGTTGTTGCAAGTGTTTTTGCAATCAGCAAGACAAGACAAGCTTATGAAAATACGCAAGGCGGCCCTGTAATTATGTCTGCAAGAGCTTGGCAGGAAAACGGAGGAACGCTTCCCGCTCCTGATGTATTTGGTGTAACAGATATAAACATTACCCAAGAATCCGGCAGCGAGTTTGACGGGCTTGTAATTTTCCGTGTAAATTATTCGATATGGGCTCCGAATGAACATGAAAGAAAACGCATCGATATACTTACATTAAAAGTAGACAGGCGAAAACATTGGCGTATAATAGAAATATTAAGAGATGAAAGATAATGTAAACCTTGTTTGCATTAAAATGAGTTTAACCATCTGTCAATTAAAAATCTGGACAACGATCCTTCGCTTGGAATGTCAGGCATATTGTCTTTTGTAAACCATTTTGCGTCTTCTATTTCCTCTCCGTCAGGTTTAATTATTCCTGACGCATAACGCGCTTTAAAACCGGTCATAAGCGAATTGGGAAAGGGCCAGGGTTGGGATTTTATATATTCAATATCTTTTACTTCGATATTTATCTCTTCGCGGACTTCCCTTACTACAGTTTCTTCAAGCGATTCGCCTGCTTCATTAAAACCTGATATGTGGCTGTAAACACCCGCTTTAAATCTTTTGTTATGTGCAAGAAGGATGCGGTTTTCTTCATCGGTTATCAGAACAATGATAGCAGGGCAGATACGCGGAAATTCAAGCCGTCCGCAATTCGGGCACAAACGCTGCTCCTGCCCCGGAACATCGTTGTTTTTTGAACCGCAGGTTCCGCAATAACGCGAATCATGCCTCCACTTCGCGGTATGGAAAGCTCTGAGTACATGGGAAAATGGTTTACTGATATGATTTTCTTTGCCGCTTTCAATTGCAAGCATGGTCAACAATTGGCGGACAGAAATTGCTTTCCAATCAGAAGGCAAGGCGGTATCTTCGCAGACATATACACCTCTTATCAAGCGTTCAGGATTTGTTGCGTCTAATGCCGGAGTTTCAAAAATATCCGGGTTAATAAATTCGCTTGCCCTTTCAATCGGTAAGCTGTCTATATTAGTATCTGAAAAAAAGACAGGTAAAAGTAAATTATCACCTTGAAAGAAAAACGCTTTTTTATCATTTATCAAATTTTTTTCTCCTAAAATTAATAATAATGATAAATTTATTGTTATTCAATGTTTTTCAGTATATAATTGGAATAGAAACATTTACAACTTTAAGGGAGGAGGCGGACCTTTGGTTCGATAGGCTGTAAAATGAATATAACTAATTATCTGGAGATGCTGCCTTTAAGCGGTATCACCAAATATGCAAAAGGCTTGCATAATGACGGTGTTTCATTCACCGGTTTTCCCAGAGTTCACCCTTCGGATAAAACTAAACTAATTCTTGTTAACGATCCTTTGGGGAGCGAGCCTGTAGTTCTTGAATTCAAACTTGATGATATTTTATATGTCGAGGAAATACCTTCTGCTGTGACTGAGTCAGGGGAAGGAATTCCTATGGTTAAACTTTGGGTTCAACGCGGAGCTGTCGGAGTGATACTTGAACCTTTTGAGGTCAACGATCCGATACAATTTGCAAGCAAGGTACGCGCCGTTAAAGAACGTATTATACAAACTTCGTTTTTTCAAAATGAGAAAAATCCTTCTAATTTTTCTCAAGATCAAAAACCGCCGCAGGCGAATCTGTAAATTATGAATACTTCAGAATTCTCTCCGGCTTTACGTTCTCCACTTTTTATTACCGAATCATTCGGCGAGGTGCGCTGCGATCTTTGCCCAAACTATTGCGAGATTAAAAACGGCGGCTTTGGTATCTGCGGCGTTAGGGGTAATAAAGGAGGAAAAGGAATAATACCTTTTTACGGTTTTGTCTCTGCGTTAGCCGTCGATCCTATCGAAAAAAAACCTCTCTATCATTTTAAACCGGGTTCAAAAATACTTTCGCTCGGTTTTGCCGGCTGCAATCTCCGCTGTCCTTTTTGCCAGAATTGGCACATCTCACAAAATACAAATATTTCCGGCAAATGGATGAAACCCGGTGAAATTATTTCATCTGCTTTAAAGCAGGATATTCCGTCTATCGCTTATACGTATTCAGAGTCGCTTATCCACATTGAATATTTACTTGATTGCATGATGCTTGCGCGCAGGTACGGTATCGCCAATGTGCTTGTTACAAACGGATGCGTAAATAATAAAGCCGCTGTTAAAGTTTTAAAATTCGCCGACGCTGTCAATGTTGATTTAAAATCTTTTTCAGAAAAAACTTACTATAAACAATTAGGCGGCGATTTACAAACCGTTCTTAATTTTATCGAACTTGCGTGTAAAATGCGTGTCCATGTAGAAGTTACCACATTGGTTGTGCCTGAACTTAACGCCTCAGAAAAAGAATTGTCTTCAATTGCAGATTATATTACTTCTGTAAACAAAGATATCCCCTGGCATTTATCGGCGTATCATCCTGAATACCGATGGAATGCGCCGCCTACCAATCCTGATTTTTTATTACAAACCGCCAATGAAGCGAAAAAGAAACTTTCATTTGTTTATACAGGCAACATTGTTTCCAGTAATGATACATTTTGTGAAGTCTGCACCGGTGTTCTTGTTAAAAGAAATGGTTATAATATCGATCTTTCAGGATTAATAAATGGAAACTGCGCAATCTGCGGAAAAACTTCAAAGATAATTTTTTAATTGAAAATCTTTTAATAATATAATAATATATTTTTATGGATATTGAATTGCGTTTGGAAGAAGAAAAAGATTATTTTATTGTTGAGAATATTACCAGAGAAGCGTTTTGGAATCATCATGTTCCGGGATGCGATGAACATTTAGTTATTCATAATTTAAGAAAAACAAATGAATTTATAAAAGAATTGGATTTTGTGGCAATAAACAATAATAAAATTGTTGGAAATATTGTATATGCAAAATCAAAAGTTATTAATGATGATATGGAATATACCGTATTAACGTTTGGACCGATTAGCGTATTACCGGAATATCAAAATAATGGAATTGGCAGTAAATTAATAAAACATACTGTAAAATTATCAAAAGAGATGGGTTATAAAGGAATAATAATATACGGAGACCCGGAATATTATAAAAGATTTGGTTTTAAAGAATCAAAACAATTTAAAATAACAAATAAGAATAAAAAATATCCTGCCGCATTATTGGTTTTAGAATTATTTCCAAACGCTTTAAACGGAATAGAAGGTATATTCGATGAAGGCAAAGCTTATGAAGCAGATATTAACGAAGCGGAAGAATTTGATAAAAAATTTTCAATAAAAGAAAAAGGATATTCAAAAACACAAGATAGGTTTATAGAAATATCCGGAAAATTTTTATAATATTGTGTACCGGAAGCTTCGCGTCTTTGAAGCTCGCTGTAAAAGCTTAAAATCAAGATTTTTCCTTAGTTTTGAGACTCAATTTAAGGTTTAAATTTGAATTTTTATCATATTTTACAGATTTGCGTTACAATCTTTACTTTTAAATATAAAACCATGTTATAATTTTTAAAAGATGTTGATTTTACCGGATAGAAACAATGGATGAGGTTTTCAGAAAACTGGAACGTTACATAATTACTGAAATTTCGTTTGGAAATTTCAAATTTGAACTCAGCAATACGCTCCTGTGTGTTTGGATAGCTATGGCGTTGCTGATTGCTTCCGGTTTGCTGCTTGCAAGGAAACTTAATCAAAGACCCGGCAAGGTACAGGTAATTCTTGAAATGCTTGTGGCGTTTATAAGAGGTATGTGCCAAGATTTTATCGGCGATGCTCATTATAAAAAATATGTTAATTATATAGGGACTTTGTTTTTATTTCTTTGCATGGCTAATTTGCTGTCCGTGTTTAATTTTATTCCGGGGCTTAACATATATTCGCCTACAAAGGATATCAACGTTACTATGCCGCTTGCTTTAATGACGATTCTGATCGTGCTGTATTCTTCTTTTCGTTACAGAGGCGCCGGTGGAACCGCAAAAAGCCTTTTCGCGCCGATTGCGATGATGTTTCCTTTTAACTTGATGGAATATGTCACAAAACCGCTGTCTCTTTGTTTGCGCCTCTTCGGAAATGTTGTGGCGGCTTTTGTGATTATGGAATTAATATTTCACACTATGGGGATAGCCGCAGCTCCTTTTTCCGCGTATTTTGATTTTTTTGACGGTATCTTACAAGCGTATATCTTTGTTTTCCTGACCTGCCTTTACATAGGTCAGGCTGTAGAAATAGAAGCATAAGGCGAACTGAAAGACTATAGTCTGCGGTTTGTTGTTTTATAGAACATAGGAGGGGTGACATGAATGCAGCATTGATTGGAGCGGGTATTGCCGTTTTTGCGGGCTTCGGTTCCGCGATTGGAATCGGTATCGCGGCAAGCGGCGGCTCCAGGGCAATTGCCTTGAATCCGGGAAAAGAAAAATCAATACGCATGATAACCTTCCTTGGAATTATTATGGGGAGCGCTTGCTCGATTTACGGTTTATTAATTGCGTTAATTGTTATTCCCGGTCAGGGAGCGAATACAAGTTTGATTGGAGCGGGTATTGCGGCGATTGCCAGCGCAGGAGCCGCCGTAGGGATCGGCATCGCGGCAAGCGGCGGATCGATGGCAACCGCCAAACAGGAAGAAAAAGAAAAATCAATACGAATGATCACCTTTCTTGGAATTGTACTTGCGGAAGCTTGCGCGATTTACGGACTATTGGTTGCGTTTATAATAATTTCAACTAAAGAAGCTAACCCGGCGCTGATTGGCGCGGGTGTTGCGACGCTTGCGGGTGCGGGCGCTGCCATCGGAATCGGGCTTGCCGCTGATGGCGGCTGTCAAGGAATTGCAAGGCAGCCTGAAAAAGAAAAATCGATACGCATGATCACCTTTCTTGGAATAGTGCTTGCGGAAGCTTGCGCGATTTACGGATTGTTAATCGCCTTCATCATTATTGGAAACTCGCAAGCAAGCCCTGCGCTGGTTGCCGCCGGAGCCGCAACGCTTGCAGGCGCGGGAGCCGCTGTCGGAATCGGGCTTGCGGCAAGCGGAGGCAGTCAGGGAATTGCAAGGCAGCCTGAAAAAGAAAAGTCGATACGCATGATCACCTTTCTTGGAATTGTACTTGCGGAAGCTTGCGCGATTTACGGATTATTAGTTGCATTCATCATTATAGGTAACGGGTGATCCTCAATGAATATATTTGATTTTTATATACCTGAACAAATACTTGTAGCTTTTTCTCTCATTGTTCTGATGTTTGTCTTAACGCGCATTTTATGGAAACCGCTGATGAATATTATCGACTCAAGACAAAAAAATGTTGACGATATGCTTCGCAGCGCGCAGGAAGCTAAAGTGATTGTCGCCGATATGGAAAAACTGCGCGTTAATCAGAAAGCCGAGCTTGAGCGTTTGATTGCGGACAAGACAAATGAAGCGAGGGAACGCGCAGGGCGTGAGTATAACCGTATAATAGCCGAAGCGGAAGAAAAAGCGCATAACATTATAAAAGCGGGTGAAGAAAAAGCGGAGCGTGAGTATCAGAGAATGATGTCTGAGTCTCGGGAAACTGTTCTTACTTTGGCTTTGGGCGCGGCGGCTGCTATTGTCGAATCATCAATGGACAGCGAAAAGAACCGTGCGCTTATTGATTCCATGCTTAAAAAAAGCGGTATAAATCATGGCTGACGCGGCAGTCCGATATGCCGAAGCTTTGCTTACGGCAGCCAAAAAAGAAAACGCACTTGAGCAAGTTGCACAGGATTTATCCTCTCTCGCTCCTGAGTTTACGAAATGTCACGCAGTTTTTTCCGCGCCTGTTTTCCCGGTAAGGGAGCAGCTTGCCACAGTGAATTATACGTTAGGTGAAAAATTTCATCCTCTTACCAAACGTTTTTTTTGCCTTTTAGCAAGTATGCGCCGTTTAGGAGAGATTGAAAAAATAGCGGCGGCGTTTGACAAGATGGCTTGCAATGAAATGGGAAAGATAAATTTGCATCTGGAAGTTTATGACGATGACTCTCCTGAAATAAAAAATAAATTGGTACAAGCCGCCGGCGTTAAAGGCTTGTATGATCCTCAAAATAAAAAAAATATTCGATTAAATTATAAAGTTGATAAGAGTCTGCTCGGCGGGTTTATCGCCGAATGTGACGGCTTAAGCTGGGATTGCTCCCTTCGTACCAGATTGGTAGATTTGAGCAAATTGATTCGGAAAGTGTAGTTTGTTATAAAACTTTTGTCAGTTTTATATCGGCTTTAAATAGGGGGTTTTGATATGCAAGTTAAACCGGGCGAAACCAGCCGTTTGCTGTTGGAGCGTTTGGAAGGGTATGATTTTAATAAGGAGTTAGAAGAGACCGGCACGGTTATCCAAGTTGGCGACGGCATAGCGCATGTGCATGGGCTTTTAGGATGTATGAACGGAGAACTGCTTGAGTTTGCTAACGGCAATACAGGTATGGCTCTCAATCTTGAAGAAAGCAACGTAGGCTGCGTTTTATTTTCGGGAAACAAAGGCGTGCGTGAAGGATCAAAAGTTAAACGCACAAAGCGCACGATGCATGTGCCTGTAGGAAGGCAGCTTCTTGGGCGGGTGCTTAACCCTTTGGGCGAGCCGATAGATAACGGCACTGCGTTAAATACCGATAAAACTCGTCCTGTTGAGGCGCTCGCTTCAGGCGTAACCGAGCGCAAACCTGTAAATGTACCGATGCAAACCGGCATTTTATCAATCGATTCAATGATTCCTATCGGACGAGGGCAGCGCCAGTTGATCATCGGCGACAGGCAGACAGGAAAAACTTCAATCGCTGTTGATGCGATAATTAACCAGCGAAGCACCGGGGTGTTGTGCATCTATGTCGCAATCGGACAGAAAGCGTCCGTTGTTGCCGGCATAGTCGAAACCTTGCATCGCAACAACGCGATGGATCATACCATCGTTGTCTGCTCATCCTCATCTGATCCTGCCCCTCTTCAATACCTTGCCCCTTATGCCGCTTGCGCGATGGCGGAAGAATTTATGTACGGCGATCACAGTGATGTGCTTATCGTTTATGATGATTTATCAAAGCACGCTGTTGCCTACAGAACGATGTCGCTGCTGCTCAAACGGCCTCCGGGGCGCGAAGCCTACCCCGGCGATGTTTTTTATTTACATTCACGGCTTTTAGAACGCGCAGCCCGCTTGTCGGATGACATAGGCGGCGGCTCCATTACCGCGCTTCCTATTATCGAAACCTTAGCGGGAGATATTTCCGCGTACATTCCAACCAACGTAATCTCCATCACCGACGGGCAGATTTTTTTAGAGAGCGAATTGTTTCACTCCGGTTTCCGCCCTGCTGTCAATGTAGGTTTGTCGGTTTCCCGCGTCGGAGGAGCTGCTCAGACAAAGGCGATGAAACGTGTTGCCGGTTCTCTTAGATTAGAGCTTGCACAATACCGCGAACTGCAGGTGTTCTCGCAATTCGGTTCCGACCTTGACATCTCGACACGCGAAAGATTAAATCACGGCGCGAAATTAATGGATACCTTAAAGCAGGGCTTGCACACCCCCATCCCGATGGAAGAGCAGGTCATTGTTTTGTTTAACGCTAAGGAAAGGTTTTTGGAAAAAATAATTTCCGCTGATGTATCGCGTTACAATAGCGGTCTTATCGTATATTTCAGGGAAAAAGCGGCTGATCTGCTTGCCTCGATTCGTGAAACAGGGCAGTTTTCTTCTGAAGCGGAAACAAAGGTACGCGAACTTTGTACTTCTTACGCAAAAGAATTCCAACCATCATCCGCACAATCCGGTAAAGTTGTAATTAAATAAGGCGGTATTAATATGAGCACTAAAGGCAATCTTCGTGACCACATGAAAAGTATAAAACAAACAATCAAAATTTCCAGCGCACAAAAGTTGATTGCAGGAGCGCATATTGTAAAAGCCCGGAAAATGCTTGAACGCAGCCAGCCTTATCATGACCGCATTCGGCTTGCTATCGCCTCTGTTTTAAAAGACTGCGAATCGAAAAGCAAATATCTGGACACCGGTAAAGAAATTAAAAAACGCGGATTACTTGTTATTTCTGCTGACAAAGGTTTAGCCGGAGGCTACAATCAAAATGTAATTAAACTGGCAACACAGTTAATGGCGGATAATACAGTTGTCAAGGTGTTGATTGTCGGGCATATAGGTTTCAACAAATTTGAACATATAAATGCGTCTTCATCTCAGACCCCTATTCCGCTTGACGAGAATTTTATTTGCGCGGCGGAAAACCCGACCTTGTACACCTCCCGTGAAATCGCCGAGCGGCTGATGGATTTATTTGAAAAAGACGAAGTGGATTGCTTTGACATTGTTTACACCCGTTTCCTCTCCGCTGTGCGTATGCTCCCTTCGGCAGAGAGGCTTTTCCCGCTGTCACCGGAAATGCTTAAAGACGCATCCGCATCAAATGAAGCGTCCGTTTCTAAAGAAGTGTCCACATCATTAGAGGCGGGAGTTCATTTTTCGGAATATGAACCTTCGCCGGATGCTGTTTTAGAAACATTGATTCCCCAATATCTGCGGGGTTATATATTCAGTTGCCTGACACAGGCATGGATGTGTGAATTAAATTCGCGGGTAACAGCTATGGAAAGCGCAATAAAAAACGGAAACGAAATGCTCCATAAATTAGCATTGAAGTACAACCGCGCACGCCAGGGTTCCATCACGCAGGAACTCACAGAAATTGTCGCGGGCGCGGCATCTATGGAATAGTATCTGCCATTAAAACGGCAGATACTATCCGACGATAAGCGGCATTAAAACACCGCCTATCTCATAAGGAGGCAGACATA
>Ga0209755_10006134_pt1 | contig 13403 bp, 9 predicted proteins | sample TergutCo191P1_FD_187301 | JGI IMG/M metagenome (GOLD analysis project Ga0209755, IMG submission 187301) | Cornitermes sp. P1 segment gut microbial communities from Petit-Saut dam, French Guiana - Co191P1 (SPAdes) (version 2) | ecosystem: Host-associated > Arthropoda: Insects > Digestive system >... | reverse complement strand
GTCGCCCCTGGCCAAGGAACCCATTGTGAAAAACAGCGGGAAAACGCCCATGCTACCCTCGTCCATAAAGGAACGCAGCATTTCGCGTATGCCTTCGTGGGAAAACCTGTTGATATACTGCCCCACCGATATTTTCGAGAAGGCCCGCATAACGCCCATTGCGGATATGGCGGCAAACAGCAGGGACAGCGGCGGGCGGTTCTTTTTCGTCGCCTTGACCCTGGGCAAATTCGGAACCGGCATTGCAAGGTTTTTTACCTTGCGGATATTGTCGCAAAGATTTTTGATCTCCTTCGCGTCGCCGGGCGAAAGCTCCGTCAGATGTTTCTCTGTAGTGTCAACGTTTCTGTAAAGCCGAATTGGCGTTCCCTTGTAGTCGAACTCCATGAACGGCTCATTGTAATGGATCTTGACACCGTCATCCAACGCGCCGATATGCCGCCACAGTTTATGCCAGCCCTCTTTTTCGCTGGTACCGGCAAGCCAGTGCATTCCGCCCTCGAACAGGTAGCCGCCGCGTTTCCACGACGTGCAGTTGCCCCCGGCGATTGCGTGGCTTTCCAGAACGGTAACGTCGAAGCCGCATTTTTGCGCGTATACTCCCGCGCTGAGTCCGGCGATTCCGCCTCCGATTACGACGACTTTTTTCATAATGAGCTCCTTCTTATCATGCTTGCCTTCACTTTGCCTGGGCATTCTGTCACAAAACACGCCATAGAACCAAAACGAATCCGATAGCAAATAAAGTTGAAAAAATTGCCTTGTTATTTTTTGCCAGCCATGCGGGGAGAAATATGTCAAACCCGATGCTGGCATTATTTGTATATTTTTGACCCAGTATAGTGAGCGGGCATTTCCATCTGCAGAAAAAAAGAACTGTTGCCTCAATGAAAATCAGCCCTATGCAAAGCCAAACCAGCGGATTGACTTTGTCAAATATCCCCGCGTAGAGTATGTAAAAAATAGCTGACGCTAAAACGCACCATATTGCGGTGTGAATCAGTTTTATCAAAGTAAGTTTTGCGCTGTCGCTTAATTTTTCCATTTGCCCGCCGTCTTTGTCTCGTCAACCGCATGGATTCCTATTTTTTTACGCAGGCCGTCAACAATCCATTCCGCTTTGGGCAGCGGGGCGTCCGGGTAAAACGCCGCGTAGAGCGCAACGCCGGAAAGCGACTGCCAGAAAAGCACGGACAGGGCCTCCGGATTGCCGGGGCGAATCTGCCCCGCCGCCTGTCCCTTTTTTACGATGTCGACGGTTTTTTCAAGAAGCTGCTGCTCCCTGACCATGTCCCTGACGGACTCCGGTATCGACGAGCTCAGCCGAACCTGCGTCATGAACACGAACATTCTGGCAACGGACTTGTTTTCCTTCAGGCCGGAAAGGATGTATGCCGCCGCCCCCTCAAGGAACCTGACCGGGTCCCTTTCGTCCGGTTCCATGACGGTAAGCGGCCCCTTCACGCCGATCCAGATAAGCTCCTCGTACAGGCTGGCCTTGGATTCGAAGTAGTGGAACAGGAGCCCCACGCTCATGTTGACCTTCTCGGCTATGTCGCTGATTTTTGTCTCGGCGTATCCCTTGGACACGAAGAGTTCCAGGGCGGCCTCCAGGATTTCCTCCCGCCGCTTCTCGCGCCGTTCCCGCCTAATTCCCATTCGGTGAACCTCGTTTCATTGAAATCTGGTTCAATCATACGGCGGGAACGCAAACCTGTCAAGCGCTTTTCGCGGCGTTATTCTGCGGTTCCCAGCATCTCCCCGACTGTTTCCATGGCCGCGTCGAAGTCCGCCATAAGCACGTCTCCGGATATTTTGTCCAGCTTCTCCCCGATTTTCAAAGTCGGCGGGTTTTGGCCAAGCTCCTCCAGAATGCGGTCGATTTCGGAAACGTTTTGGGATTCCAGCGCTTCGGCAAGTTTGCGCAATCCCGGAAGGTACGCGGAAACGTCGGCGGCGGCCTTTTTCGCCGCGCCGGTTTTGCCCGCCGCGTTTCCCCACATGGAGTGAAGACCCAGGGCCGCGCCAATGTTTTCCGTCAGCGCGGCAAGACGCTGGGCAAAGGAGGCCAGGTTTTCCTCGACGTAAGACATGTCCCCCGCCTTGCCGGCGGCCTCGAGCCTGGCGGCTTCCAGGGAAATCTCCTGCGCCCCAAGGCTTGCGCACACGCTTTTCAGGGCATGAACCTGGGTTATAAACGCCGTCAGGTTTTCCGCGGTCGGCACGGTTTGCAGCAGCGGAAGCCTTTCCGTCGCGTCCTTGTGGAACACGGACAGCACCTGCCTGTAACCGATCAGGGTTCCGCCGGTATTGGCAACGCCGCTTACGGTGTCCAGTCCGGGAATAATCAGGTCGCGAATGTCCCGGGACAGCGCGCCTGCGGGCAGTCCGGACGCGGCAACGTTTTCCAGACCGTAGTCCTTGGCCTTTTCCCTCTTCCCCGGCGGAATCCACCGCTCAAGGACTTTGTCGAGTTTGGAAACGTCGATGGGCTTGGCCAGAAAATCGTTAAACCCGTTTTCGATAAACAGTTCCTTCATTCCGGACACGGCGTTGGCGGTTAACGCGACAATGTTTACGGCGGCGCGGTCCACCCCGATTTTTGCCAGGTTCCTTTCCCGGTCCCTGATTACCGCCGTCGCCTCAATGCCGTCCATTTCCGGCATCATGTGATCCATGAACACTATGTCGTAGTCATACCGCTTTACAAGTTCGACGGCCTCCGCTCCGCTAAGGCAGGTGTCCACCACGATCTTGTAGGGAACAAGAAGGCCTTCGACGACTTTTAGGTTTGTCGGAATGTCATCCACCACCAGAAGCCGCGCCCTGGGGTATATGAACTGGATCGTGTCGGAACTTTCAAAGTACTCACGGCGATCCGTCCGGCCGTTAAGCACGTTGGCAATGGACAGCGACTGCACCGGTATGGACACGAAGCGCACGTTGGGAATGTACGCCTCCACGTCCCACTCCACCATGAGGGCCACGTCGGGTTTTTTGCCGCCGGGGAAATTTTCGGCGGGCAAATCCAGCATCGGCTTTATTTTGCCGTAAAGACCGTAGCCGGAAAAAACGAAGAACCACTCCTCCCCGAACAGCGCCCTGTTGAAATCGTCAATGTCGTGAACCATGACGTAGGGCACCTGCATGTTTTCCAGCGACCAGCACACCGACGTCGCGTAAATGGTGCGGCGCTCGAACACCAGCACCTTTTTTTCACCGGCGTTTTCCACCGCCGCAAAGGCTTCCTGCGAGTCAACCCCCTGGGGAAGCCGCACGGTAAAGGAACTGCCCTCGCCGTATTTGCTGGTTAACTCGACGCTTCCGCCCATTGCGGCGCAAAGGTTTTTGACAATCGCCAGCCCCAGACCGGTGCCTTCCGTGGTGCGGTTCTTTTTGGTGTCCACCTGCACGAACTCGCCGAAAAGTTTTTCCTGGTCTTCCTGTTTAATGCCGTGCCCGGTGTCGATTATCGTAATCCTGAGCCAAATCCGGTCGTCCGTGCGCTTCTCCTGCGTGATGGAAAACCCGATGTAACCCTTGTCCGTATACTTCACCGCGTTGGAAAGCAGGTTCAGAAGAATCTGCCGCAGGCGCACCTCGTCGCCGACAAGACAGTTTGGAATGGCGCCGTCGATGTTGGTGTAAAACCGGATTGGCTTTTCCACAAGCCGCATTCTGATAATGCTGACAACGTCGTTGATAAGCGACGCGAGCAGGTATTTCGCGGGAATTATTTCCAGCTTTCCGGCCTCGATTTTGGAGAAGTCCAGAAGGTCGTTGATGATGGCCAAAAGGTTCGCCCCGGCCTGTTTTATGTCATGCGCGTAACCCCGGGACTCGCCGTAAAGTTCCCCGCGAAGCAGAAGCTCCGCCATGCCGGTGATCGCGTTCATCGGGGTGCGTATCTCGTGGCTCATTATGGACAGGAACGCGCTTTTTGCGCGGTTGGCGGAAAGCGCCTGTTCCAGCGCGTCCTCCAGTTGCCTGCTGGCCTCGGCGATTTTTTTCTCGGCGGCTTTTATCTCGCGCAGGTCCATGGTGTACGACACGAGCATAACCTTGCCCTTGTGCGTAAAACGCTTGCAGACGGCCTCGCAGGGGAGCGGCTCGCCGGACGCGGTTTTGTGCATCCACTCGAACCGGGCGAACCCTTCGGTATACGCCCGGCCGACTTCCTTCGTGAGTTTTTCCGGCGAAGGGGTGCCGTCCGGCTGCGACTCCGGCGAAAAGTCCAGAAAACGTTCGGCAAGGTGCCGCGACTTGGAAACGCCGAACATTTCCGCCGCTTTTTTGCTGGCGGTTAAAATGCCGTGGTTGTCGTCCCACAGACTTACGACAAAGGGCGCGGAATCCAGAATCACCTGGTTCAGCTCGTTCGCCTCCCTCAGCCCGGTTACGTCGTTGCCGTAGGTTACGACAACCGTGGAATCGTTGTAGTCCAGACGTATGCCGTCCACGATCACGAAAACGAAATCGCCGTCCAGGTTCCGGTCCATGAACTCGAACTGGCCGCGCCCGTTTTCGAATATTTTTTTCAAACCGGCCTTCCAGCGTTCCACCGACGGAACGCCGTCGGGCTGGAACCCGGGCAGACTGGCGTGGAACGCCTTCCTGTATTCCGCCTTGTCGGAAAACCCGTAAAAGTCCAGGGTGATTTTGTTGCAGTCGATGGCGTTGTAGTCCTTGTCCCAATACTGGATGTAGAGGGGCGCGGCGTCGAAAATAAGCTGAATGCGCTCGCTCATTTTCTGTTCGCTCAGCCTCAGTTCCAGTTCGCGCTCCCTTTCCATTGAATCGCGTTCCCTTTTCATGGCGGCTTTAATGGCCCCGGCCATTTTCTGGGTACTGGACAGCAACTGGCCAAGTTCGTCCCTGGAGTGGACCGCGAAATCCGTATCCTGCATGTTGCCTTCCGCGAGCTGGGTTACCGCGTGTATGGCGCGTTTTACCGGCAGCACGATGATTCTGTTGTTGGCGAAGCGGCTTACCAAAAACACCAGAACGATAATCAGGGCGGAAAAACCCAGCGCCATCCGGATCGCCCGTCTTTCAATCGCCCGCACGGCGGTAAGGTTTTGCCCCGAAAACACAAGACCGAGCACTTCCCCGGTCGCGTCCAGAAAAGGCTTGTAGTAGGCCAGGAACAGTTCGCCCGGCCTCGGGGCTATTTCCGTCTCCATGTAAAAAACCTCGCGCCTGCCCAGAACCACTTCCGCGATATGGGGCGCGATGGTTACGCCGTACAGCCTTTCGCCGGTTTGGGGCGACACGATTGTCGTCATAATGGAAACGTCGTAGGCGAAAACCGTTATTTCCATGCCCGTTATCCGCTGAAGGTAATCGACGAAATCCGGTTTCCCCATATCGTACCCGACGGACACCGTGCCGACCGGCGTGCCGTCGGCGAAAATCGGCACCGTGGAAACAATGCCCAGGTCAGACTCCCCGGACGGCTCCATGTCGGACGTGTTGTAAAAACGGTTCAGGGCGAGCGAAACGCCGCGCCGGTGCGCCACGCTGTCGCCGGTTTCCCCGCCGTGCCTTCGAAACAGAACAACGCCCCGCGAATCGGTTATCGTAACGAAATCCGGGTCCGAAAAGGTTACCACGTCCCCGAAAAGAACGTTTACGGTGTCCTCCAGAAGCCGGCCGTCCCCGGTTTGCAGGGCGGCCGCTATGTCCGCGTTTTGGGCAACCAGCAGGGACGCGCCCAGGGTGCTGCGCCTCATGCGGGACAAAACCGCCTCTATGGCGTTGACGGATCTTTCCATGTCGCCCCTGGCCGATTCGCTGACGATTCGCGTAATGCCGATCAACGTGGGTATCAAGATAACCGTCGCGGTTAAAATGATGCTGACCAACGAAATCAGAAACAGCTTGGAACCTATTTTTCGCATCTGCGGACATCCTTGGCGTGGCTAGCCTTGTTTTCCAGCTTAAACGTCATTGCAAAACCTCCCAAAATTTCGCGTGTTTTCAAGTAAAACACGAACGAACCTACATGTCAAGCATCAGCGGGATAAACCGTAAAACCGCCCCCGTATTGATCCGCGACCCGTTTCCGCCGCATAATGGCGTATGTTGCGAATAGGTCTGCGCGCCCACGATTACGGGACAAAGGTCTCCGTTGGGGAACTTGCGGAAATTTTGTGCGAATTCAAGCCGGCTTCCGTCCAGCTCGCTCCGGCTAAGGCTCTAAGCGACGCTCCGGGAGCGGGGGGATTTAGCCCCGGTTACGCCGGACTGGTGCGGGAAACGCTGGCCGCCAAAAACATAGCGGTCGCCGTTTTGGGCTGTTACATCAACCCGGTGCATCCGGATGCCGGAACGCGGGAAAAGCAGCTTTGCAGGTTCGAGGAATACCTGCGCCACGCCCGCGACTTCGGCTGCGCCGTGGTGGGAACCGAAACCGGGTCGCTCAACGGGGACTGCTCGTTTCATCCGGATACGGAAAAACAGGAGACCTTTGACCTGTTCTGCCGTTCGCTGGAACGCCTGGTAACCGTCGCGGAAAAATGCGGCTCGGTCGTGGCGATAGAGGCGGTGGCGGATCGGCACACGGTTTGCAGCGTCGAAAAAATGGAACTGACCCTGCGCCGCCTTAAATCCCCGGCGCTGAAGGTCATTTACGATCCGGTCAACCTTGTTCCGGAGGCCGGCCTGAAGGAACCCCAGGGCGATTTTTTCGCGCGGGCGTTCGAGGCCTTCGGAAACGACATAGCGGCGATTCACGCCAAGGACTTCCGGATGGAGGGCGGCAAAAAAAACGGAACGCTTCCCGCCGGAACCGGCGATATGGACTACGGCGCGCTGCTGAAACTGGCGGCGGAACGGAAACCGGGCGTGGACATTCTGCTGGAAAACTCGTGCCCAAAAACCGGAAAAAAGGCTATGGCGTTTCTTAACGACACGTACCCCCGCGCGGAAAAAAGGAGCCCCGAATGAAAAAAATTCCCGGCGGGGTTTGCGCGCCCAAAGGATTCGAAGCCGGCGGAATCCGGTGCGGAATAAAGGCGGCCCCCGGAAAAAAAGACCTGGCGCTTATCCTGTCCGAAAAACCCTGCGCGGCGGCGGCCGTGTTCACGACAAACCTGGTAAAGTCGGCCTGCGTTCTGGTAACGCGGGAGCATACGGCCGGCGGAACGCTGCGGGCGGTAATCGCGAATTCCGGAAACGCAAACGCCTGCACCGGAGAGGCGGGACTCGCGGCGGCCAAACGCACGGCGGAACTGGCCGCCGGCAGACTGGGCATAGACGCGCAGGAAGTGGCGGTGGCCTCCACCGGAGTAATCGGCGTGCCGCTTCCAGTCGAGCTAATCGAAGCCGGAATGGACTCCCTGGCAAAAAGCCTGAGCGCGGACGAAACCGGCCACGCCGCCGCCCTGGACGCGATCATGACCACCGACACCCGCAGAAAGGAAATCGCCGTGGAAACGGAAATCGGCGGCGTTCCGGTCCGCATAGGCGGCATGGCGAAGGGCTCCGGAATGATTCACCCGAACATGGCCACCATGCTCTGCTTCCTTACCACGGACGCGGCGATACCCCGCGAAACGCTGGATCGCCTTCTGCGCCGCGCCGCGGCGCGTTCCTTCAACCGCGTTACCGTGGACGGCGACACGTCCACCAACGACATGGTGATTCTGATGGCGAACGGCGCCTCCGGATCCCACGCCCTTGACGAAACCGGCGACGGTTTCGCGGCCTTTGCCGACGCGCTGGACGCGGTCTGCGTTTTCCTGGCGCGCGCCGTGGCCGCCGACGGAGAGGGCGCATCCAGACTGGTAACGGTTACCGTAACCGGCGCGGCAAACGAGGCCGCCGCCGAAACTCTGGCGAAGGCCGTCGCGTCGTCGAACCTGGTCAAGACGGCCTGCTTCGGGGCGGACGCAAACTGGGGCCGCATACTCTGCGCCATGGGCTACTCCGGCGCGGAGTTCGACCCCTCCGGAACCGGCGTGCGGTTCAAAAGCGCGGCGGGGGAAATCGCCGTGTGCGCGGGGGGGGCCCCCCTACCCTTTTCGGAGGAACACGCGAAGACAGTGCTTTCGCGGGACGAAGTGGAAATCCTGATAGACTGCAACGGGGGGGGGGGCAGCGCCACGGTCTGGACCTGCGACCTGACCTACGGCTACGTAAAAATAAACGGGGACTATCGGAGTTAGGAAAACGAAATGAGCGAAACTACGAACGGCGGCAACGGCAGCGCGGAGGTTCTGGTCCGCGCCCTGCCCCACATTCAGTGCTACTGGGGAAAAACCGTGGTGGTAAAGTACGGCGGCAACGCCATGACGAACGCGGAACTGAAGGCCGCGGTAATACAGGACGTGGTGCTTATGGCCTGCGTGGGCATACGCACGGTTCTGGTTCACGGCGGCGGCCCGGAAATAGACGTCATGCTGAAAAAAACCGGCATGGAAAGCCGCTTTGTGGACGGCCTGCGCCACACCGACGGCGACACAATGGAAATCGTCCAGATGGTTCTCTGCGGCAAAGTGAACAAGGACCTTACCAGGCTTATCCACCAGGCCGGCGGCAGGGCGATGGGCCTGTGCGGAATCGACGGAGCCATGCTGAAGGCGCGGCGAATCGAAAACGGAAAACTGGGACAGGTCGGCGAAATAGAGGAAGTGGACGTTTCCGTGCTGAACTCGTCGCTGGACTCCGGTTTCATCCCGGTGGTGTCGTCCGTGGCCTTCGACGGCTCCTTCGGCAAGCGGTTCTACACCGGGGAGGAGGCGGGGGGGGGCCGCAGCCTCAACGTGAACGCGGACACCGCCGCCGCGAAAATAGCCGCCGCCCTTTCCGCCGAAAAGCTGATTCTGATGACGGACGTGCGGGGCATTCTTCGCGACGTGAGCAATCCGGCCTCCCTTATACGAACGCTGACCCGGACGGAACTGGACGCGCTGAAAAAGGACGGAACGATAAGCGACGGAATGATTCCCAAGGTTGACTGCTGCGCGCTGGCCCTGGACGGCGGCGTACCGAAGGCGAGCATCATCGACGGACGCATGCCGCACGCGCTTCTGGTGGAACTGTTTACGGACGAGGGGATTGGAACGATGCTTACCTCCGGTTGACCGGGCAGCGGCCGGGAAGCGGGGACGGCGGGAAAGCGGCGGTTCCGCGCCGGCCCTTAGCTGTTGCGCGTTTTCCGGGCTACCGGCGCCTCGTTTCGTTCTTACTGCCAAAACTCGAAGTTCGGCCTGCCCTTCGTTGCCGGCAACGTCAGTCGGCGAACATCGCGGTGGAAAGATAGCGTTCACCGGTGTCCGGCAGAACCACCACGACGGTTTTGCCCGCGTTTTCCGGACGCAGCGCTATTTGAAGGGCGGCCCAGGTTGCGGCGCCGGAGGAAATACCCACAAGAAGCCCCTCCGTTTTCGCCAGCTCCCTGCCGGTGGCGAAAGCGTCCTCGTTGGAGACGGTCAGTATTTCGTCGTAGACGTTCGTGTTTAACACGTCCGGTACGAAACCGGCGCCTATGCCCTGGATTTTGTGCGCTCCGGCGGTACCCTTTGACAGGACCGGGGAGTTTTCCGGTTCCACCGCCACGACTTTGACGTCCGGGTTTTGCGACTTCAGGTATTCGCCGGCTCCGGTTATCGTGCCGCCGGTTCCAACGCCGCACACAAGCACGTCCACCTTGCCGTCCGTGCCGTCCCAGATTTCCGGGCCGGTGGTTTTCCGGTGGATTTCCGGATTGGCGGGGTTGGCGAACTGCCCCGGCATAAAAGCGTTCGGGGTGTTCGCCGCCAGTTCCTCCGCCTTGGCGATTGCCCCCTTCATGCCCTTTGCCCCGTCGGTCAGCACCAGTTCCGCGCCGTAGACCTTCAGCAGGTTTCGCCTTTCCACGCTCATCGTGTCCGGCATGGTAAGGACGATTCTGTACCCCCGCGCCGCCGCAACGGAGGCCAGGCCGATTCCGGTGTTGCCGCTGGTAGGCTCGATGATAACCGAGTCTTTCGTTAAAAGCCCCTTTGCCTCCGCGTCGTCGATCATCGCCTTCGCGATTCTGTCCTTGACGCTGCCCGCCGGGTTGCGGCTCTCCAGCTTCCCGATCAGCCGGGCTTTCAGGCCGTGCTTCCCGCCAAAGTTCGACAGCTCCAGCAACGGAGTGGAACCGATTAAGTCCGTCAGGTTTTTGTAAATCCCGCCCATAAGCGCCCCTTCCTTCCGGCCCGGGGTTGAAACCGCCGCCGCCGGCAAATCGTTTGGTAACCGCCGATTGACCGGCGGCTCCCACTTACTGTACACCAAATCGCGCCGATTTTTAAGCCCGACGCGAGCCGGGCCGAAAAAACGGGCGAAGCTAAAGCCGTCTGGGATTGTTCGGCAAACCCGGAGTTACGCCGCCGGTCGCGGTCAGGTACCAGTCCGCCGCGGTATTCGTGTTGGGCACAGTTTCGTCCCTGGATACGCTTCTGGTTGTCGCGGTTCCGATGCGGGCCGTAAGAACGGCGTCCGCCGGCGTGGCTACCGTTCCCTCCGGCGACTTCCAGGCCCCGCGCTCGAACAAGAACGCGGCCACCTCGGCAAGGCTGCCCCAGTTCCACGCCGGAGCCGCGTTTTCGGCGAGCATAACCGCGGCCAGCACCCTGTCGTCCCGGTCCAGAACGTAGACCGCGCTGTTTTTGTTCAGGCGGCTGCCGGAGCCGGGAATCCAGAAGTTGTGCGCCGTTGCCTGTGCGTCCACGTACCGGTAGTCCAGCGTCCTAAGGTGCAGGACGACGAACTCCCCGGCGTTTACCTCCGTATCCGGAAACTCGAACACCGTAGGCGCGGCCAGGCCGCTCCTGTAGACGAACACCCTAAGCCCGTCCAGGTTCCCCGCCGACAGCATTCTGAATTCGACAAACTCCGCCCTGCGATTTGCCGGCGGCGTGGACGGCGTTACCAACGGCTCCGTGCGCAGTTCGTTAATCACCATCTCCGGAGCGCCGCTGCCCCCGCCGGTTTCGGTACCGGGTTCATCTTGCCCTGGGGAACCGCTGCCGGTTTCGGGCGCGGGTTCGTCCTGCCCAGGGGAGCCGTTGCCGGTTTCGGGCGCGGGTTCGTCTTGCTCTGGGGTGCCGCCGCCAGTTTCCGTACCGGGCTCGTTCTGGCCTGGGGAGCCGCCGCCGGTTTCGGGCGCGGGTTCGTCCTGCCCGGGGGAGCCGTCGCCAGTTCCGGGACCTGGTTCGTCCTGCCCGGGGGAGTCGTTGCCGGTTTCGGTACCGGGCTCGTCCTGACCTGGGGAGCCGCCGCCGGCTTCCAACCCGGGTTCATCCTGCTCAGGAGAACCGCCGCCGGTTTCAGAACAGGGCTCGTCCTGATCGGGGGTATCGCCACCGGTTTCGGGACCTGGTTCGCCTTGCCCGGGGGAATCGCCGCCGGTTTCGGGTTCGAGTAGGTGCCTCGTAAAAGAAGCCCTTTCGCTGAACGTGTTTCCGTTCGCGTCCACGCCGCGAATGTCCGCGACAATCAGCGTTCCAGGTTCAAGGCTTCGTTCCAGACTCACCGTCACCGTGCGGCCCTCCTCTATCCGGGCGATTTCCAGAGCCGGGTCAAAGGTCAGGCGCACGCTCCTTACCGGCGCGGAAAACTCAAAGGCAACCTTCGTTTCCGATACCACTTCCACGGAAAGAAGTTCCGGAGCCGGGCCGATCGGGAACGTTCCCACGTCGCCGTCCAGCGAGCATCCATAGACCAGCCACATCAGCATACCAAAAACAGCCGCATTCCAATTCAAACGTTTCATTTTTCTCTCCTCATCAAGTTGTTTGACAGTTGCACCAACCGTCCACCCTATATATGGCGCAAAACCGGAAAATGCTTTAGTGTTCGGCGATTTTTTGTTGCGCCCCGGATTCCCAATACACCCGGTTTCACCGCAGGGACGCGTTAAGGAGGCTTGCGAGGGGGAAGGTGAGGCTGCTGTTCCTTCCCGCATACTCGCCGGACTATAATTCGACAGAGAAATCACGGGCTAACATGAAACGTTTCCTGCGGGGCAACCCGGATAGATTTGTGTCGATTGAATTTGCGGTTTATGCGCACTTTATTTTTTCAGGAATACCTGTCCGAAAGCTCCTCGTGCCGGGACACTTCCAAGGGGCGGAACTCCGAATGGAAGTCCGCGCAGTCGAACAGGTCGAAATCGACGATGCTTATGACCACGGTGCGGGGCAGTTCCCCATAATCCTCGCCCTCCCGCAACGCCGACGAGAACATCCCAGACCAGTAGAACAGGGCGCGATCCCGGTAGTCGTCTTCTTCGTCAACCTGCATCTCGATGTTCACCAGCCGCCCATCGACTTTCATGTTGATGTCCAGCCGGCAGAACTTGCCCTTGATCACATCGGCCGGCATTTCCGCGTTGGTGACCTCGAAATGCCCGATGCTCTCGTGCGGTATCCCCGGCAGGGTGGCCACAAGCTGCTTGAGCAGATCCTGATGCCGCACGAAAAGCATTTTGAAAAGCGTGTCGGTTTTGAGGGTGTATTCCAGCTTCGCCATAGTTGTAAATCTCCCCGAGCGTCAGGAATAGCGCATTTCGCCCGGGATTTCAAGGGGGCGGTGATAGTAGGAAAAAAGTGCCAGTACAGTCACCCCCGGGGAGGGGGGGTACGCTACGGATAGCGTGGGTAGGTGCCGGCTACACTAGGCAGTTTTGATGACTGGCACCCCAGCGTCAACGTTTTCAATCAGGCGCATCGTGGCATCATCCAACATAGCAGCTGCTGGAGGATTATGATACAAATCCACTGCCGCATCAGTAAAGGCATCTCTCAAGGCGGCATTATTTGGCGCAGTGGTAGAAATTAAGCTATTGCTAATCTTAAAGGTTCGTGTTTCAAAATCCCACCTAAATCCTTCCGCTTCACTTCCTTCTGTATATTCTATTTCAATTATAAATCTTTCAATTTCATGCGCAATTTTTTGACTTATCAAATTATTAACTGAGCCTGCATTCGCTGCACCCGTGGCTCTGCCAATAGTGTCTAATCTATATGCCAAATCCTCAACATACTCCGGCAAGTCAGCATCTTCCAATCCCGTAAATACAATATCAAACACCAATTCGCCATCCCTCATAGAAACTTCGTGAGTCCTCTCAACCGGAACCGGATCCACCGGCTCGCCGCCGGTTACCTGGCGACAGCTAACCACGCCTAACGCGGCCAAAATCGAAACGGCAACTACGCCCATCCATGTGAGCAATCCCGGTGATGTTTTCATAATGTTTCCTTTGCCGGTGTTCCGGCCACTGATTGTCACGGCGGCGACTGCGGTAAACGCGTTTTTCACGGGAAGCTCCTTTTGGACACGGTACCCCTGCGGGCGTGAAAATTCCGTGTTGCGTTGCGGGATGTTATGATTCCGAATGGAATTGTTTGGCTTGCGTTCGGGGGGGG
>Ga0209755_10006133_pt1 | contig 13406 bp, 12 predicted proteins | sample TergutCo191P1_FD_187301 | JGI IMG/M metagenome (GOLD analysis project Ga0209755, IMG submission 187301) | Cornitermes sp. P1 segment gut microbial communities from Petit-Saut dam, French Guiana - Co191P1 (SPAdes) (version 2) | ecosystem: Host-associated > Arthropoda: Insects > Digestive system... | reverse complement strand
CATTTATGTGCTCACTTCAAGTTACCATGAGGCTATTGTGATGGAGTCACAACTGGAAATGGCTGTAGCTAAAGGACATAATTTTCTAATCATCACTGAATGTTGTTTGACACCAGCAGCATTAATATGGCTCCATGTTGTTCCACCTTACACAGGACAGGCACAGGGCACTTAAGCCATCATAGTGACAATAAAAATAAGATGCTGCTTTGAATGACTGTACAATTCCTCCCAGCTTTACTAACTGTTTTTGAAAAGTTGCACTACCATATAAGTATATACACATATGACTGACAGTGTAATAAAGACTAGATGTAACATTCAACATACTTCTTAAAACCTCACTTTCAAAGAAAGGTCATAATGTCAAGGCTTCTTTCAGGTTTTTTAAAATGGGACAGTTCTACAGAATGTTTCAAGCATAAAATGTGTTTACATTTTGGTATACTATTGTACAGTGCAGCCATGTCCTTGCTGTTACATGTTTCTCCTCTGTGATGAAGATTTGCCTTGGCAGTGCTACCTGCAGACATTAGTGAAAGTGAAGAAATTCTAGAGTAACCTGCAGCCCCATCAACTGCTGGCAGTTTCTCTGCCTAATTTGCTCTAAATTGGTAGATGTTTGGCATATGTAATCAAAGTGCATCACATAACAATCTGTTGAAAACAGTGGTAATAAATTGGAGCAAAATTTCTAGGTACAGTGAAAAATTCGGACAACAAAAATGTAACTTTATTTATGCTGCTGAAAAATTCTGAAGAATGTTTCATTTTTATGATCTGACCCAACACCCAAAATACACTACATGTGCACTGAGCCACACAAACTTCATTGTGACACGATTTTTTAAAACTTAATTCTTTTAGTAATGAGTACAAAGATATTATTTGCCCAAAAAGGATCTGTAAATGGTTAAAATGAACAGTATTAGTTAAATTAATTTTGTGTTTTTAAACAAAAATTGATGGCAGCAACATAGAAGTGATAGTAACAATTCCAAGTCATACAAACTTGGAGACATCTGCAACATATAACTGTTGTAAAATGGATTTAACTCTACCAGCAGTTGTGTTCCTACGTGGATTTAAATTTATTGTACAATGCTACTGCTCATAGTGCTAATGGTGCATTCACATATTTGAGTCCTTTGTTACAGTCATTTGTGTCAACAACACAACTACAAAATGTCACGCTGCAATCCCTGTGCATCATTGCAGACACGTGTTACATTCTGCACATTGTGAATGTTACAGTTTGCTGTATTACCTAATTTTTTTCAAGTCTATTGGAGGTAGCACCACCATCTTGCACCTCTTACACCACAGCACAGGCTCTTGCAATCCACACGGATTTTCTCAGCATTGGTACTTGCAGGGTCATACCAGTTGAAAGTATTAAATTCATGTAAAGACAAGTTCTGGAATTTTTGAATACTGCCTGTTCAGAGCCTTCTCAAAACTTTTTCCTTCAGATCCCTACTTTAAGTGATCCAGTATTTTGAAATTACACTTTGTTATTCACATACATTGTACCATACTGTAACAGCGAATAAATGACAAAATGTATATTTTTTGTAAATTTGAAACTGTATTATTGAAAATGCATGCCTATTTATGGGGGCATGTTTGAATACAACAGCACTACAAACTGCTTTCACGTCCCTCCTGACGATGTACAAAATGGATGAAGAGATGAGAAAGATTCGTTGTGTAGACCTGCCATAAGGGTTTGGACAGTGGCTATTCTTGTGGTATAAGAATGATGTTTTACAAGAATTTAATAAGTTTATAATTTGAATAGTTTAAGTATAGGTGGGAGAAGCAGCTGTCACAGCACCATGCATACTCTAGCACTGCCACCAGGAACTGGAAAGAACTTCCATTACCTGAAGAAGATGAGCATGTGCCTGCATTGATAAGAATACTGGCAATTTAAGTGTATTTGCAGTAACTTCAACAACCACCCTTCATAACAATCTTGGATATAACATGAAATTAGAAATTTACAGTTGCTGATGATTTGCAATTTTTCAGTCAAAGCAGAAAACGTTTTTTGACCCCAGAATACACAGGGAAGCAGATCTGTCATGTCCGAAAACTCTGGAAAAACATGGCCTGAACCACTGTATGCACACTAGCCAACATAAAAAAAGCTGACACAGTCACTGTATTACAACTGCTGCAATGTGAGGCAAGCAACAGATGATAAATCATCTTTATTGCTCATACTGTAAAAAATAGTTTCGGTGAACAGTGGAACACTTGCAGTTGAAGAAAGAATCTATTTGAAAAATGTTTTGAAGTATGCAACATGAAAAATAAAAAGTTGCTGATGTGTACAAAATCCCCAAACGAACAGTGCCATGTAAAAGGACAATATAGAATAGTCAAAAATTCTGAATAACATTGAGCCCTGCCGAAAAAAAAGGGTGAATGGGGGGTGGTGTGTGGACACAACTGTCATGTTTAACTGAAGAGAAAGTGAACCAAGGTGGTACTTTAATGAAACAAATCTTCAGACCTGTTGGCTTTTCAAGGCAGTGTCAAAAAGCTTCAGATCACACAGCAACGAAACTGAAAATTACACCCATACAAAGTTAGCGGTGTACATGCATTATTTCCTCCACACTGAGCAGTAAGTATTGGTAGCCAATAGATTTCTTGATCCAGAATGAGTGCTTCTTTGATAAGGCATGGTTTACATTCAGTGGAAACATGAACAGTCACAGTGCAAATACTGGGATCTTGAAAATTCCCATACAGTTCAAGAGTTCCTTTGCATGACTACAAAGTTGAGAGAATGGTGTGTAGTGAATGCCAACAAAAATCACAGGGCCAGTGTTTCTTACATAAACAATAAGCTTCCACTTTTATGTTCAATTACTCCTCACATAATTCTTCAGAGAAGTAACAGATGAAGAGGAAATTGCCTTGGCCTGCAAGTAAACTTCTCAATAACTACATTACAAGAAGTGTTTGGCAAACAATTTAAAACTGATGGATAATGGCCTAATGAATCTCCAGAACTGAGTCTCTGCAGTTATTATTTGTGGCTGTCAACCAAAGAGAGCGAGTTCATATGAGCAATCCGTATTCTTTGCAAGAACTGGAAAATAATACTCTTGGAGTAGGTGTTAATATTTGAAGCCAAGAGCTCCACCAGGCATCAAGGAATAGTTTTGGGTGTGAGGTACTTAAAAAGCAGGAGTCTGGGACTTTGAGCCTGTTCTACAAAATCAAGTGAGTTGAATTTCAGGGGAAAAGTGGACTCATACGTAATTGCTACAGACTTTCTACGTTGTAGTATTTCTGCAACAGCTGTAATGCTCAGGAACATGGCAAAGTAAAAACCTTGCATTTCCTGACAACTGCCATTAGAAATCTGTGAACATAACCATGTCTCTTTTAAACTCTGAGGTTTTAAGTCTTTAAAATGACATGACAGAATTGACCATGTTATTAACAAGTGGCAGCAACTAAGCCTCCCAAATCTGGGGGGGGGGAAGAAAGAAAAAAAAAATTGAATTGTGGGGGCAACTAGCCTCCTGCAATAGGAACAGGTATGCCTTGTGTTACTTCAGATGTAATTGTACTTTTCAAAGGTGCTACTGTGAGAAAAACAAGCTAAAGCTTTGTGGTTCTAGTGTAGCAAAGATGCATTTGTGATGAAATATTTGTAACAAACTCAGCATGTTACCATTCAAGTGAAGGTTAGGCATTTTATATTTGGGTCAGAGAACAGTTTGTAAAAAACTGAATTAGTATACTGCAGCACACTTTTGGCATTCTACAGCAGACAGTGAATGCACTTGTGGGTGACAAAGGTTTGCCACATTTGTAATGGAAATGAGTGAAAATATAAGGCATAAATTTTATTGCACATGCTAGGATAAGGAACAACTCCTCACAATCACAAAGTTTCAATTTGAACACAAGACCTATACAGCATTACTGGGAAAAACAAATCATATAATAAAACTGAAATTAATAGAATCTACCATAATGATTTTTGGGAAAACTGTTATGTGTTTAAATCCTTAAAGTGATCTAATATGTTTGAGATAAAGTTGAACTGTGAAAAAAAATAAATAAATAAATAAACATGCAGGAAATCCAATGAACTATTCAAAAGCTGGAGAGCTGAACAGGCAGGCACGCAAATGGCATTTGGGGTCTGTCTACAATGTACTTATCAGAGGATTCCTTTCCATTGGACTGTTAGGCTCAGTAACAGTGTTATTGATGCCAACATTCTTGTCAAACACTGTGAACTGACAATCCTGATAATCAGTATAGCAAGCCAGATGACCGAAGTCCTGAACATCATTGCTGCACAAACCCCCCAGATCTTACATGTAATTGTCTCTCCATATTTTAAAAAGGGAAAAAATTGGTGACAAAAATGCAGTAGGTTCTGTCAGTACATGTTAAATTTAATGACAAGGGTTTGTTTGAAGCTAAGATCTGATTCAGTGTTACCCTACACAGCATTTTAAGTTAGTTTCTGACAAATGCTAAGGTATATAAGCTCCCCATGTAGCCAGTATCACAATAAAGTAAAAATCTTAGTTCTTTATATGAGTCATTTGTGTGTCACAGGGCAGTTGGCACAAGACCCATCCTCAGTAGCTAAAATACAGTGTGTAAGATAAGATTATGTTACACAAAAATCAGGATATCTTTTGTTTTGTAAGTTGTACAGACATACAGGAAGTCCCCAAAGGGCATACCCACTTTAAGAAAAAAGAATAATAGTTACAAAAAAATAAAAACTTACATACCAGCATCTCCTTCCACACTTGCTTATATTTGAGTCATTTGCTACCACACAGAATGGGCATTACGGACATGCTGTATCTGATTCCTGCATGCTGTATTCAGGGTATGTAAATTGAATGGCTGGATTTATCTCCACCATTAGCTGTTCTAGAATCACAACCTGTAGTTCACAATGAAGTTAAAAACAAACAACAACAATCTGCTTTCAACAATAATATTGAAAACATAAAAGTCTGTAATTAAATTTATACCTGAGCAAAAATTTAATCTGATAAAAACATGTTTTGTTTTAAAATTCCAAAACTTCCAAAATGCTTTTGCTTCAGCATTCACGCATACTCTCACACACGAAATACATCAAACAAAACTGATATATGGAAAGTCGCACCAATTTATATACAAAGCCACCTTATATACACACTGTTCTGAATATGATATATACATCACCCTGTGCATATATAGATATCTATTTACATCATAAATAATAAATATATAACTGAAATAAAAGTAAAAATCCACATCATGCATTAACATTGAAATGAACCTCTAGGAAGAGACACATCCATAATACACTGATCTGCTTCCAAATTATTCATTAAAAATCTTGAAGATGACACAGCTAAGGCTTGGTGTTCTGTTGCAAACTGCATAGCAGCATGGAAAAACAAAACACTGTGGAGGGACCGAGATGTAGTCAGCACATCAGTTCCAGTAAGGTGACACCCAACCCTGGATCCTGGGCCAATGGTGAAACGTAATGTTGGCAACAGTGACATTAGTTGATTGGAAGTTTAAAATAAAATTACAGTCATATATAAACAGTATGGAATTGTTAACCACAAATGAAGTAGAGCACCGCATAGTCTAAAGGAAATCCCCTCTGTCTGTGTCTCAATACTGGCCTACACTCTCTTCAAGACAATGTTCTGTAATCTGTAAATATCTGCAATCACATGTTACCGATTTCTGTATTTTATCTTCAATGCTGAACTAATCAAAGACCAATTTTTACATATTTCTTCACAAACTTTTAGCAACAGAAGAAATTTCAAACTGGCTATGTATCAACATGAATATCTTTTCAGTTGTAGTGTCACCTGAATGCATGAAGCAGTCAGATACTAAAATGTATTATCCAGTTCATTCCAGAATGTTAATCTTGCAGCTTGTACTGGAAATAGCTGCACAGTATGAAGGGTAAGTTTCATCACAGAACTTTGTTCTCAATTGAGCTTTGTCAAGGCCCCTAACAGATTCCTCACTAGGTTCTATCCAGAAGGCCTGGGACATGAAGTCAGTGAAAATCTGCAGTGGTCTATACTGCTGAAGATTTGACTTCAGGTTTCTGTGCACAGGAGGAGCCAGTGTTTGGACTGTCGCTCCGTGAATCCTGAAAAGACAGACATGTTTGACTGAACATAAAAAATTAAATGTTCATTACCAAGACCATTACATAAATAGGCAAACTTCTTAGTCACATATGCAATAAATATAATTTATGTTTAGACTGTCATTAACGCCAGTTGTGGTTGTTGGCACTGTCACTCTCATTGTCATTGTCAGTGGTGGAGGTGATGTCACTGTTGTTGGTGTTGTCATCGCTGCTGTTGCTGTTGTTTTGTTGATATATATTTGTTAACTGCAATTGGGTTGACACCCAATGGCAGTAGTACAGTACACATTTACACACAAACAATACATAGAACAACACAATTAACAACCTAACTGGGAAGAGTGCAGGCCATGCCCCATCTATGCGAGTTATACCTTGGCATTTGCCTTACAACTGAGTAAAAAGCATGGAAAAACCTCAGTCAGGGCAGCCAAAGAAGGCCAGTTCATGATGAAAACAGAATATACAGAACAGAACATACATAAAAATGAGAATACATAAATATAACAATGAAAATATATAACTTACAGAATTAAACAGAAGTATACAAAACGTACAACCATATATACAATGATAAAAAATGAACCAAAAAACACGAAGGAATATGATAAATGGAAAAGCCATAAAAGCAGTAAAATTCATGTGATCTATATATCCTCTAATAATGTTAGACACCCTGTTACTAAGACTTCCACTACACTTCACTCCACTTCACTACACTTGTCGTCACCTCATTTCCTTCCATTTAAACTTCACCCAACTACACTTCACTACACTCTCATTTGGCTTAACCCCATTTAAATTTCCTACCTCTCCATTTCACCTCACATCACTACACTTCACTTCACTGCATGTTTAGATGATTTTCGCCACACTTCTATTCCTTTCATTTCACCCTGTTTATAATTGCTTTCCTAACTCTCTTTCTAAAAATCTTAGGTTTACAAGGGAAAGTCCCTAACGTTTCTGCAGGTAGTTGGTTCCAGTTTTTAATGGTTCTATTTACAAAGGAATACTTCCCAATATCCATTCTTTGCTTCCTGTCCCTAATTTTCTGAACATGATTAACCCTACTCAAATAATAAGGTCTTCATAACCTGTCATGTATAACTTTCCAAGCCTGTTCCCCAGAGTACAATTTAAAAAGTGCACATAAGTGGGCTATCATCCTACGCTGAGCCAAGGTTTCCAATTCAGAATACTTCGTATGATCTAAAAATTGAGCCACTTTCTTCTGTAGTCGGTCTAATGCATTTATCTGTCCTTCTGTGCATGGATCCCAGCATGCAGACCCATATTCAAGAATAGGATTTACCAATCACATGTAGCCTAAACTTTTTGTATTTCTATTTCCTGTTTTGAGAATACGCATTACATAGTGAAGTGCCTTCCAGGCTTTTTGCACTGTGTAATTTACTTTACTTTACCAAGAGAGTAACCCAGTGGATTTTTAACCCGAGCTCTCGTAAATCTTATTACCTTACTTTTACCAGGATTTATTTTCATCCCATTTTCTACTGCCCATTCCCCCAAGGTGTCTAGATCCTTCTGCAACTTTCCTATGTCATTCTTATTTGTGATTTTCCTATAAATTATAGTCATCAGCGAATAATCTAATACTTGAGTCAATGTTCCTCCAAATTTCATTTATGTACGCTAGAAACAGTAGTGGGCCCAAAATGCTCCCTTGTGGCACCCCTGAGTTTACTTTGACTTCCTTGGATAGTTTCCCTCCTACTCTTACCCTCTGTGTATGACCTACATGGAATTACCTTACCCAAATGACTACCCTCAAATCCACACCCGAGGCCACCAGTTTTGTAAGCAGCTGATCATGAGGAACTAAATTGAAAGCCTTGGAAAAGTCTATTATAATCACAGCTATAATGACTCCCTCATTCAAAGACTCCACTATGTCCTGGCACACTGTGATAACTTGACTTTAACATAAGTATCCCGGTCTAAATCCATGCTGTCCCTTGTATAACAAATCATTCTTTTCCCAGACTTGCCTCAAGCACCCTGCCATAATGTGTTCCAGTTGCTTGAAGACCACAGAAGTTAAGCTTATGTGTCTATAGTTTGAGACTGCCGATCTATCACCCCCTTTGTAAATACGAACCACTGTGGTTCTTTTTCAGTCACTTGGGATGGTAGCATTGTTTAATGATATTTCAAGTAGTCTAGCTAGGTAAGGAGTCATGGCTACCCCACCCAATTTCAGAATTTCACCAGGAATTCCACCTGGCTCTAGTGACTTGTTTCTCCCTATTTTTGCTAATATTTTTCTAAGAACCATAGTGGTAATAATAAAGGTTTCACCCAGGTTGGCTAATTTTTTGTTGTTGTTGTTGTTGTTGTTATTGTTGTTGTTTGTTGCTGCTGCTGTTGCTGCTGCTCCTGCTGCTGCTACAGTCGTGTCAAAACAACTATGTATACAGAAATATGAGCCTGTTAGTAGCAACAACCTTCACCATGAAATTTTTTTTTACTGTACTTTATGTAGTACTAATTGAAGTACAAATTATCCAATGAATGTAGTAGTCTTGCATGTAAAAAGGTAAAACATGAATGGTTAAAACTAGGCGTGATTAATCAAGCACACCACAACTCCGTGTAACACAGTTACCATCATGTGTGCTTCAACCTCAAAAATGGATTCCTTCAATTTCTGTACAAGAAAAGGGCAGAAAGTCAGCAAGACCAAACTGCAAGAACTGACCACAAAAAGCAAGCAGGTACCACATGCCTAGTTCACTGTTAAGTTCTGATGGATTGGAATACAAACATTTCAAGTCTCACCCTCACCAGCTGCAAAATAATCTGATCAAAAATAAGAAAAGAAATCTTGGGTATAAATAAATACAAAATTCTTGCCATCTGTTATTCATATTCATATACTACTAGAAATGATGTCATAGGATGCAAACCGTGAAGATGTAATGCTATTAATGTGATCATACTTTGGAGGTTTGAAGTTTCAGGCTTCTGCAAGTGAATCTGTTTGAGAATATTATGACATCAGAAATCTTCCAATGTTGAATAAGAAGGGATTAACTTATTGACAATTTTCTTCCAACAGTGGACCAATCTGGAGACAGAGGGAGTGGAGGCAATGCCCTTTTACTCAACACACAGCAGCAAATCAAGACAGAATATGCGTTTCTGCCACAGCCTCATCAAAGTCAACATCTACCATGCAGTTAGTTTTAAGACTGATGAATTATGGTGGGACACACCTGGCCCTGATCCAGTTCATCCAAAGATTCCAGCCGTGCAATTGGTGCCTCTAATCGGGCACTTGGTACTTCTCGGAACTCCCAGGAGGTGGCATCGTCACTGCCTGCACCTCGGGGCGTTTGGTGCATGGACCAGGCATCCTCACTTTCCATCTCACCATGCACAGAGGGTTGCAGAGGTGAGGACTGTCGCCAGCTCAGGGAAGGTGAGTGGTGCACCTGCAGTGGAAAGTATGTATGACAACAGACATTTCAGTCAGAATTTTTACACTATACAGATACCTGTATCAGCAGGTGTAAAGTTTGCAGATTTGTCTGTCAGTACATTTACAGTGTACACAGGTGTTGAGTCTGAAGATTTATCTGACAGTATATTTACAGTGTACAGATATCTGTCAGTAAGTGTGCAACCTGCAGATTTGTAAAGCAACATGTTTACACCTATGATGTCATGTCTGTAGCCTACATTTACACCTGTCACTTGACTTACATCAGCACCAAATGGTATGCTAATTGTAAGTGATGAATAAAGAAAGGCTGAGATTGATGCTTTAGTTACCGAACAACACTGATTTAACTGCAAGGGTTATACAGATGAGCGATAAATAGACGATTGTTTGGAGAGAGGCTCTCATGGTCCATTTCATGGTGCAAACTTTGGTACAATATTTGCATGTGAAGAGAAAGGCGGAGATCAAAAACCTGCAGGTGTTTGGTAACATGGTCAAACTTCTAGTTTGTGCAATCAAAACAAGAACAAGATCATTGTAAAAAAATAAAATATAAAAGAATAAGGCAAGGTACTTCATGACTGGTACTGCTCATTTTAGATAAAATGAGCATGTTAGTTCAGTCAACAAAGCATCTGCCTTATTCAAAGTGAGACAGGAAAATAATCTATTGTATGAGACTGTTTCATGTTTCTCCCAGTGGTTCCTTTAAATTGTCTGAATAATATTTCAAGTTGATTACATTATGGTTAAAACACTCGTTGTTTGCATTATGTGGCAAGAATAAAATGCATCCGCTTAACTGCAACAAACATCCAATTACAGTATTATGACAACACCTCTCTACAAAATTTGAACAGTCATAGAATGTATCTTAACCTGTGTGAGATTGGTAGGCTGAGACTGGCTTCGTTGTGGGATATACACAGGCTGTTGCTGATGAAGCCTTCTGGTGGGAAGTTCTGGTGTCACGGTATGTGGGACGGATGACAACTGAGGCTGCTGATGTGGCAGTCTCTGGTGTAAGTCACTGCTACCACTCCTGTGAGAATGTGACATGTCCGTAGAGGGGCAGGGCTGCTGTGATGAGGTCTGGTCTTCCAGGGTGGGGGGTCTGCAACCCAGAGTCAGTAAGCAGCTTCATGCTATGGCTGTTTTACTCCTGGTACTCTTTTTTATAGGAGGAATGGTGGACATTAAATCGTTTCTGGATGCTTTGTGGTAATGAGGAAAATCCTAATGCCTGTCTCAGCCACTAAATTCTGATGAATGTGATGAATCTGTCAATCATAGCAACCAGACTCACTGGTTAAATTATCACAGTTATTTATTGTATAGAAACATTACAGCTCATATTCTGAATGATTTTCTTATAGTTAAGCTTAAAATTATTTTTGTTATAGTTCCATATTTCTGCAATACATGAACTCTTGCAGTCCTTGACTATAATCAACAGAATGCGGTACACATCATCAAACTGAACCAATATAAAATGAAAATCTCCCAGTTTTATACCATTTAATATTCCAGTTGCCAGTCATATTCAGTGCATGCAAACAGATAACAATTTGCTAGATCTGAGATTCTTTGAGCAATACTGATGAAGACTAGAGTCTAATGGGGTTTAAACTGGTAAAGAGTTACTGATATTTCAAATGAGCACAGTGCCGTCATCTTCAGGGCCAAGCAGTCTGAAAAGAGTGGCATTCCACATGACAAGGAACTTTAGTTATTATTTTGTTATATCAAGCAATTAAGTCTACCTAGAAATATTGTCCATTATTTAACTGTGTCAAGGCTGCTATTTTACTGGGGAATCTCTGGGAACTTGATCCCAATCTCAAATATAACAAATTTTATATTCTGTTGATGTTAGTGAGTAACATAAAATACGGCATGACTCACAAAGGTTTTACAATTTGCAATTCCAACTAGTACAACCAGCACTAGGCTCTGGTATGTGAGTCATGGTATTATAGACATAATATCTTGTGTGGAGGAAATTCCACAACCAAACTTAGGTTTCAGTTAGTTTAATTCTATGTTCAGTTCATTGTGCAACTGAAAGTAAACATCGGCCAAGTCTTTGAACTCTTTTTGGCATCAGCATTTAAAGGTCTATAAAAAATTTTCTTGAAGCCTGTGGTGAAGAACTGTTGACAGGTAACATTGCGGGACCCACCTAAAATTTGATGGACTGTCTTGAGAGATGCTATAGCTCCTATGCACTTGCGAATTGCGTTCCCTGGATGATCTCTCAGACCTCTGACCATAATCTGAGGAAGACTGTAAGCAGGAATTAGAGGCAGCATTAGCAAGAGAAGTTGTGAAAAACATTTTGTAGTAAGTGCTTTGAGATGCACGGGGGTGACTGTTGGACTGCCTAGTGTCTTCCAAGGCAAAAAGGTTAGCAGTACGTTTAAAACATACATTGCCTTAACATCATGTCAAGCACCTCATTTTTATGAATGAACCCCAGGCAACCTAGTTGTAGTAATACAGTTATTACATTAGGAACACAGAGAATGCCATTGCAAAAAACAAGAGTGTTTAGACATGTGTTTTATGTAAACCCATTACCAAATCATAAGCCAAAATTAACCATGACCTGTTTTCAAAGTCACACAGGAAACTAACCATGTTGAGAAGTATGGAAACTCACTCTCTCTCACACAACCATAAATGGAATAATGTTTTTGAACACACCTCTCTATAGTCGGGCATCATGGAAGACCCAGATGACTCTGAACTGCGAACTACATGTTGCTGCTGTAAGATTGTGAGGATTAGCCTCAGGTCACTGGCAACAGAGTGTTCTAGTGACTGCAGCTGCCTGTAACAGGACACAAATTACGTAAATAATGATGCAATTCTGTAGCACATTGAAGATGCTCATGAGTCACCAAATTACCTATCCCACCATGAAGAGCAATAAAGAGCACATTTTCTCTAAATGTTGACCAAACATAAGCAGTCGCAACTCACTCAATCTTTCCTGGAAGGTCTGTCATTTAATAATTCGATAAGGGGAATCATATGCAAACAATTGAAACATTATATATATACAAAGAAACCATGAAAGATGATAAACTAAATGACAATTGTACAGTCCAACTCAACAAAATTTTTGAAACTGTTCTCAAAGGTGAAGGCCATATGATGTAAGACATACCCTCTTCCCTCCTTCCTCCCCGGTCCTTTCACAACAGTCATACAGTAGGCCTTCAGACACCAACAAAAATAAGATGTGCCATACTCTCTACAAAATGTTAAACAAGTGTGTCTTGTAATAATAATTTCATAAATATAACAACCAAGTAAATCAGATGTGGGATGGAACCATATTCCATATCATGGTGAAAAACTGTGATGTATTTGTAATCTCTGATGCATTAAGTTTTTAAATATGCTATTTCTATAAAATTTTTTGTTCCATAAAAACTATAATTTAAAAACACCTCATATCCACTTTAATATATTATAAACAAATACTATTTTCAGTTCATATAAATATCCATATAAGAACATCCCACATAAGATGCCATATCTTTGTGAAAATTCCACTTCAGATACACAAGACCACTATATACTTATACAGACAGTCTATTGAAGAATTACCTATGCTGGTACCGATTACACATTTTAACATTTTTCATTTTTTAACACTATTAGTAACTTTAAATACTGATGTACTGTTGATCTAGTCTTTTTAAAACTATATATATATATATATATATATATATATATAAAACACAGTTACACAAA
>Ga0209755_10006132_pt1 | contig 13406 bp, 11 predicted proteins | sample TergutCo191P1_FD_187301 | JGI IMG/M metagenome (GOLD analysis project Ga0209755, IMG submission 187301) | Cornitermes sp. P1 segment gut microbial communities from Petit-Saut dam, French Guiana - Co191P1 (SPAdes) (version 2) | ecosystem: Host-associated > Arthropoda: Insects > Digestive system... | reverse complement strand
GATAGCTTCTTCCGCCGCTTTTTTTAGGTCTTTTGTCTCATTTAATATGCTTTCCACCTTGCCTATCAGTTTGCTGTACTCGAATAATTTTGAACATCTTTTTACAATTTCCTCGTTCCTTCCCTCGTTGATGTTTAACACTCTTACCTCAAGTTCAAGCAAAGGGCGCGATTTTCCCGGAAGCCCCAAGCTCTGAGGATTTTCAAACAGGTCTGAAAGTTTCACGATTTTTTCATCAGGGTATTGAGATGATCCGTTGTAAAGAACAAAGAACTCAGGATACGGGAGCGGTACGGCTCTCCCCGAATAGATGTCCTTCCCCTTAATCATCCCTTCGAATATTTCATTAACATACTGAAACATTCTCAGAGCGATATTCGGGTTTACGGTGCTCTGGTGTTCGATGAGCACGACAAGCTTCCCTCCTATCTCAAACGAGATGTCGTTATATCTTCCCATTACAAACACGTTTTTGAGCGTGTTAATGGAAACCGGCACGTCCTCCGGGAGGGTAACACCTTCCAGAGCGCAGTACAACTCCCTGAGCAGGTCGGGGTTGCTGAACAAGTGGTTGAAAACACTGTCCTTGAAATTTCTTTTAATTTTCATAAAAACTCCTGCCTTATTAATGGGTTACAGATGCATGGCGCTTGACCGAAAATGAAAAAAAGTTGGAATTTTTTATTTATTTTGGTAAAAATGAATCGAGTTTTTATTTAAGATATTTTTAATATACTGTGTGCTTATAGCATGGTTAATAATCCTTGGGTCAGCGGCTGGAAAACGACTCCCTTTCCTCGATAGTAAACACTCGGACGGGAGTCCTTTTCCACCCGCTGACCCAAAAGGGTTATAAAATCGTGATTAAGCAATATCAAGAAAAAACGGTACTATTATTGCGACATCTGTCGGCACTCCGCCAACAGTAAAAGCACAAGCTTAGCGTTAAATTTTTGTTTTCTGTGTTAGTGTTAAAATAGTTCAATTTTTTGGGTTAACTGAGTTAAAATTATAATTATAGCTATGGTAATATATTGTAATCGGCTGTTATGTCACGAGTTTTATTTAATTCGAAGAAATAAAAACACATCTTCTCTGATATGTGCTCGTTAAAGATAAATAGCGGCTTAATTTCAAAATATTTATTTAGGGGATTCTTTGTACAGGCAGGGCGGGCGGCGGGCGGGCAAAACATCTTTGCAGTTCCCCGCCGGAGGAGACATGACCATTTAAAATAATAATTTAACAATTATTAATACCTTATTATGTTGTTACTATCTGTCATGGCTCCATAGGCGGATTCCTACGTTTCTGAAGAACCGTGCAAAGTTTTGCACGCCCGCTGACCGCCCTGCCTGTACAGAGTGGAACTATCGAGGAAAGGGAGGCGTTTTCCGCTCGCAGACCCGCTGATTGAAAATTATTTAATCATTAACAATAAGGTTAAATGTAAGATTATTAATTTCTTGTTTAAAGTCTTCGCCGCATTCAGAAATAATTATATTTTTATTTGAAGTAATCCAGTTTACGGTTATTTTTTTATTGTTTTTTGAATTATCCATATCTAAAAGCATATTTAAAATTGTTTTTACAGTGGTGCTGCTTAAATATGTAAATTCGCAGTCAAAAGTGAAGGATTCAAAATCTTTTTGTAAAAACTCATTTAACCAATCGCAGGTTTCTTTAAAAAAAGCTGTTACATTTTCGCAATAACTTTCACCTTCAAACTTCATGTATCCCGCTTCTTCGTCAATTAAAATATAAGGTGTTATATCGGTTTTTTCCCATTCAATTTTAAAAGGTTTCATTCTTTTCTATCTCCTATTGTAACATACAAGGTAAAAAAGGTTAAGCCTTCTTCATAATCAGAGAATGAATATTCTATTTTAGAACTTATCCTTCGCGCAATTTCGATAAAGCCAAGACCCGCTCCCTTGCTTTCCGGGTTATCATCTTTTGTTTTCATTTGTTCTTTATAATATTTTCTAACTTCTGTTTTATCAAGTGAGTTTAAAAAATTAATTCTTTTTTTTATAAGCTCTATATTATCTTTTTTCATTACATTTCCGGTTTGTATAAAATAAGCGTTGCCTTCTTTTCCTAAAATAAATGTTCCTTTAGGAGATTCAGAAAATCCGGTTTGAAATTGGTTTTTGTCATTTTCTATAAATTTTGTTTTTTCTGCGGAATACATTAGCATATTATTCATTTGTTCGATAAAAACTGAAAATACCTCATGGTAGGTTTGTATCGGTATATCATTTAATTCAAGATGTTTTTTAAGAGTTCCTGCAATTTCTCCTATTCCTTGCGACCAAAGGGGTCCTGAATAGATCAAGGTGATTTTATTATCATTTAACATTTTATGCCAATTAACAATATCCATAATCATATTTTTTCTCCTAATTAGTTGATTATTATATTAAATGTTAAATTTTCCACCTCTTCACGGAAATCTTCGCCGCATTCGATTATAATTTCATTTTCTTTTACAGTTATCCAATTTATTATAACTTTATTTTTTCCGACAGAGTATTCATCCATTTTCATGATCATGTTTAAAAGTACTTTTACCGTGGAACTGTTAAAATATTCCATGGCGCAATCAAAAGTAAATTCCTTGAAATTTGTTAAAAGATATTTATCAAGCCAATTTTTAATTTCCATAAAAAAATCAATAACATTTTCATTAAAACAAAGACCTTCAATTTTCATGTAATTTTTTTCTTCATCAATTAATATATATGGAGTAGAAGTTGTTTTTTGTTTTTCCAATTTATAGAATTTTGTTGGTTTTTCCGCCATTTTATAACCTCTTTTATATTTTATCATTAATAACGGTTAATTGGCAAACCCTGTTTGTGCTTTTAAATTATTAATCATTGAACGGCAAATAAGTGTATCTGTTGCGCCCGTTTTGCTTGGATAAATACAATGCCTCGTCTGTACATTTAATATAATTAGTAATAATATGGTTATGTTTTACATTAATTACTGTATAGCCGATAGAAACGGTAACAAAACCGGTTATTTCATTTTTTTCGTGAGGGATACGGCAGCTTGCCAATTTATCGAGTACCTTTTGCGCTGTTACTTGCACACCCTTTTCATCGGTATTAGGTAAAATAATTATAAATTCTTCGCCGCCGTAACGGGACGCAAAATCATCTTTTCTTGTAACACACTCTGTAAAAATATCCGCAATTGCTTTTAAACAGATGTCGCCTGCATTATGACCGTAAGTATCATTGTATTTTTTAAAGAAATCGATATCTAACATCATTATACCTAACGAACTGTTTGAACGTGATAAGTCTATAATTAATTGATGAACTTTTTCTTCAAGATAACGTCTGTTATAAATACCTGTAAGCGTATCACGGTGCACTTTATTATTTAAATCGATATTGCTTTCAAATAAATCAATTGTTGTTTTATCGGCTAACTTTGTAATTCTGCGTACATGTTTTAATAATTTTCCGTATTCTTTTGTAATTGTTTCAAATTCTTCAAAATTAAAAGATGCGCCGTTTCTGACATCAATTATATGTGTAAATGCCATATCATAAAATTGCTGTTCTTTTTCAAATAAATCCATTGTTTTTCCTTTCTTTACGGTTTAAAAGTAATTAATTCAAAATCATCAACCCTTGGCGCTTCGCCGCGGTATTTTTCAAACGCTGTCCATATTTTTGAAGATATATTTTCTTGATTCATATTGTGATTTTCAAGTATTATTTTTTTAAATGTTTCATAACAGAACGGGATATTATTTTTTCCGCCGATTTGATCGAATAACCCGTCAGATGCGATATAAAATTTATTATTAATATTTGAAGGGATACGAATAATTTTAATTTCGTTTTTATTTTTTAATATACCTTCGCCTATTGAAAGTTTTTGCCCTTTAATTTGTGTGACATTTTCTCCATCGCTTATAAAAATGTGAATTCGGCTGGATGATATAGTGATATCTGCATCTTTAGAAATAAATAAAACGGCAAGGTCGCATCCGTCTTTAATGGAAAGAAAGTTTTTTTCTTTATCGGAATATTTTACGTTTAACACCGTGGTTAAGCGTTTTTCAAGTTCCCATATGATGTTTGCCGTGTCTTTGCAATTGTTTTCTGTAACCGAAGCTTCAAAAGAAGATACGGCAAGCATAGTTAAAAGCGCTCCCGGAGTTCCATGGCCTGTGCAATCGCAAACACAAAGAACAGAACCTTCTTTAAAGTTTTTTATCCAGTAAATATCACCGCCTACTATGTCTCTTGGTTTCCATATTATAGAAAAATCTGAAAAAGCGTTTTTAAATGCGGTTGGTTCAGGAAGCAGGTTAATTTGTATTTTGCTTGCATATTCAATGCTGGAGAGCACAGCTTCCCTTGCTGCCTCCGCCCGGCTTTTTGCAAGTTTAGATTCGTGAACATTAAAAATACAAAGAAAAACAATTATTATTACGATCATTATTCCTGCAAAAAGAAAGGTCATGCCGGTTTTTAAGGAATCCCAAATAGTAAAACGCTCAAATGCAAGTATATACCAATTTAATTCAGGGATTGATGCGATAACTGCCGCCCCTTTAATATTCTTTGTTTGAAAGCAAGCGATTCCATTCGGATAATCGTATAAAATATCTTGAAGCTCGTTTAGTTTTGATAAAATTTCTTTATTTTTAATTTTAAGTTCATCGTCTATTATAACTTTATTTGAAACTAAGGCTATGTCTTTTGCCCCTGTTATTTCCCTTGCAGAATTATAAAAATATAAATTTGAATCACTTGAAAAGTTATAATATATCGTATTGACAAAATCAGATAAATTGATACCTGTTCCCACTATACCGATAGGTTTTTTATTATTATCAAAAACAGGCGCATTGATCCAAAGATTTGTTAAATGAAGATCGGGGTTATAATTAATATTAAAATTATATATTTCTGTTTTAAATAAAGTCATCAGATACCAATAGTTTTCAGGATTTTCAGGATCGACTTTATATGCGTCGTAATCATCAGAATAAAAAAGTTTATCTATATCATTTACCCAGAAAACCGATTTTGATGAAAACGCCTTTCTGTATGCGGCAAGTTCTTCAAAAGCAAACATTTCAAGTTCTGGATTTAAAGGGTTTGAAAAATATCTTTTAATTAAAGGAGAGTCCGCCATTTTTAAAGCGATAGCGATTTCACTATTTACTGAAGCTTGCAATTTAAGGCGTTCAAGTTCTACAGTTTTCAATAATTCCTGCTCTGAGTTTTTAAGAAGGATGCTGTTCATCAATATAATAAAAGCGGTGCCGCTAATTACAAAAAAAAATAAAAAAGCAATAAAGCAAAGCAGAAGAAATTTTGCGCGTTTTTTAAAATGGAAAAAAGGTTTTGTACCTGTTTCGCTCTTTTTCATTAACAAATGCCTTATTTTATTATAACAAAAATTTTGAAATAGAGCCAGATATATCAAAGGATAATTAAAAAAGAGCAAAGACCTCTTTTTATTTTGTAACATGGTCTTTGCTCTGCGTTTTTTATATCAGTTTCCTTCTTTTACGATCTCTATTCTTATACCTTCGCTTTGATCGGGTTCATCCTTAGGCGGGATAAAAACACGCAATATTCCGTTTTTATACACCGCTTTAACTTTTTCCTGAGCGTATTTATCAAGAGGTACAAAATATTTTTGTTTTTCGATGTCTTTTAATTTTAACCGTCTTTTGAAATAACAAATATTATCTTCTTTTACAGGTATCTCAGAAGAAAGGTCTTCAAAGCCTGTTTGCGTGTTATTGATTTTTGCCGAGAAAACCATGTAATCGCCTTGAAAAGAAAGACTGATATCTTTTTCATCAAAGCCTGCAAGAGCGAATTCAAATACTAGGGTTCTGTTTTCTATCATGAAAACATTCATCGGCGGGTATGAATAATAAGGATAATAATCGGTGTTTTCGTCAAAAAATTGTTTTCCGAAATTGAAGGGTTCATGGCAAAATTCCCCGGAGGTTTTTCCGCTAAACCTGTTTGAATCAAAGGGGTTAAATTTTATTTGAAAATCATCCTGAAAATTTCTGGCAGCTTCGAAGATTTCATCGAAAACATTCCCCAGATCCATAAAATTTCTTGTACCTTTCATAATAACTCCTTACCGCTTCGGTTCGTTAAACAAACTTTGTTGCGGTTTTTACCATGCTTACGCCATGGTTTGATAATAGAACCCCCATACGGGCGATTCTTTGGGAACAAAGTTCCTATATATAATGTATAAATATTTTTATTAAAAGTCAAATAAAATTTTCAACTGTATCTTCTTCTTCCTGATCGCTTTTCTGCTTTTTTACCCCGACACGAACCCTTTCTATAGATACCGCTTTTCCGTCTTTGCCTATATCAAGGTATACTCCTTGGGCTTCCAATTCATCCCATGCTTCGCGGGTCCAATCAGGGATTCCTGTAAGATATTCTTTTATGCGGGAATTTATTTCACAGCCGCCTACCGATTGGAAGCTTCCTGTTCTGCCCGCATCGCTTATGATAGCAGTCCCTCCTGAGAGGATGGTTTCATCTGAGGTTTGAACCCTTGTGTGCGAGCCTATTACCGCAGAGCATAAACCGTCTGCAGCGTAAAAAAACGTCTTTTTTTCCGCGCTTGCCTGCGCGTGAAAATCAATTATAATGCAGGGGGTATTTTTTCTTAAACGTTCCAGCAAAGAGGGCAGGGAGGCAAAGGGGTTGTTGGCATGGATACGGTTAAAACCGTTCTGCCCCATAAGCGTTGCCACTGCGATTTTTTCATTTATTTTTTCTATTTTATAAACGAATGATCCTGTGCCGGGTGATTCAGGATTTAAATTTTCCGGGCGGATTATAAAGCGCATCTTATCTAAATTTTCTGTCAGGTCTTTTTTGTAAAAACAACAATCCCCTAAAGTGATTGCATTTGCTCCGAGTTTATGAATATAGGCGGCATGGCTTCGCCCAAGCCCGTTACCGCCTGTCGCGCCGTTTGCATTGACTATTAAAAAATCCCATTTATAGCGTTTTTTTAATTCAGGGAGCGCTTTTTTAAAGGTAAAGACCCCCGCTTTACCTACAAGTTCCGCAATGTAAAGAATTTTCATTTTAAATGCGAAGCCTTAAATTGAGAATCACGCTCTTCAGTATTTATATTTGGATGATTCATAGTTGAAAGTATCCGTTCAAATTCCGCCGCCGCTTTAAAATCTTTTAATTCCCTGCAAGTGTCACGTAAATTAAAAAGCGCGTCAAAAAAATGAGGGCATAGGCTTACAGCTTTTTCAAAACAATTTCTGGCTTCTTCATATTCATCTTTATTAAAATAAAGAACGCCGAGGTTATTCCATATTTTAGGGTCATTTCCGGCGCATGAAAGAGCGGATTTATAACAATCCTCCGATAATAAAAAATCATTTATCTCATAATAAATAATGCCAAGCGAATACCAGGCTTCAGCAAGAGCATTGTCAATTATTAAACTGTGCCGGAAACTCTCTATCGCTTCAAAGTATTCCCCTGTCTTTTGCTGAGCGATGCCTAAGTTCAGCCAGAGCATGGGGTTTTCGGGTTCTATTATCAGGGCTTTTTGAAATAATGAAATCGCTTCAAAAGGCTTGTTTGCCTCGGTTAATGCGACAGCGGAATTATTTAAAGAAATAACGGATTCCATTTTCCCCTCATAAAGATCATATCTCAAAATCAATCGATTTTCAAGTGTTTTTTTAACACTGTTAATTTTTTATGTTGTATGCTATAATGATTATTGGCTTTAGCAGTACAGATAATAAAAATTCTTTTTTAAACAAGAAGTCCTTTATTGAGACTGAGGTCCTTAAAGTTCTTACAGGGCAGGTGTAAGTGAAAAATATAAACGAATACAATAGCGGAATGACAGAGCATGAATTTTTCTCATTCCTTTACGATAAAATAATTGCTAAAGAAGTTACCTCTTTTTCAAAATTAAGAGAATTAATTAACCCTGTATTAAAGGATAAATGGACGCATCCTGTTATAATGCGCGCTTTCCAAATGATAAAAAGACTTAATTGGGGTTTCTTTGCATCTATCTGCCCGAATACACATAAAAAACTCTGGAAGGAAGTGGTGATTCAAGACAGGGATTTTCCCGAAGCCGGTGATTTAAAAAAAACTCTGCAAATATCAAACCTTTATATCGCTATGCTTGATATTCACGGTTATACAAAGTTCTGTATGGAATCAAGAAAAAATTTATCTATGATGCATAATTTAGATTGGGCGATAGAAAATGAAATCAAACGTATTTCTTCACAGTGCGGCGCGATCAGCCAAAGGGAAAGAGGAGATGAAATGGTCGTAGTGGCTGCAAGCGCTACTGACGCGCTTATGGTGACATTGTGTATAATTGATTATTTCGGAAAAACCGATATAGTCGGCGATCCTGATATTTCCACAAAACGGACAGGCAATGCCGAAGCTCTGCCTCCTTTTAAAATTTCAGGCGGTATAACAGGCGGAAATACTCAAAGCCCGCTTATTATAACAGAGAGGGGAAACCTTGCGGGCTTTCTTCTTAATTCAGGCGCAAGATTGCAAACAAGAGCTAATGAACTTTCACCTAAAGAATCAAAAGTTATGATCGCTAAACAAGTTATGATGAATTACGAAAAAGAAAATAAAGAGAATAAAGATAATAATGTATGTATATTAAAACAAAAAGACGCGATTTATTTTTTTGATACAGGGCAAATTGAATTTAAAGGAGTTATGATTCCAACCTGCGAAGTTATTTTTGATAAAAACGAGCGCTACAAAGAAAAGTTTGCAGAAGACCTGACAAATCTTTTTTCATCTATCAAAGAAAATTTGTGGGAACAAAGAATTTATCAGGCTTTAATGGAATTGTTAACACGCGTCGCGCAGTCCATGCCGAAATTTTCTGTCGTGCCTGCCGTTCCGATTAATGCAATGCAAACTATAACAAACGAATCTTATATACAACTTTGCCGCCTTGCTATGAAAGCTTATTGCGTCAGCGAAGATTATTATCTTGCCGTAGAATATCTTTATTACCTTATAGAAGTAAGCGAAAAAATTCAAGTCTTTGACAGATTGGTACTGGACTACCTTAGAGGGATAACGGAAAAATACCAGCTTCTTCTTGACGCTTTTGAAAAGCATATCGACAAAGAAGTAGATGAAAAAGCCGAACAAATTTTCGGCAATCATTATAAAACCTGGACTGCGGCAAAAAGCGGCGTTCAAATCTTTGAAAAAATGCGCGGTATAGGACGCAAGAGCAAAGAAATAACAAAGAAAAAGAATTTATGGCTTAGTATGCTTTCGCAAAATAAAGAAAAAATGGAATTTACTTTGTATTCAGGAAAAAAATAAGGATAAATTTATTTACCGCGAATTTTTAATTTTATTTTTTTACAAAAAGACTTTGCGGTTTATTCTTTTTTGATGTAAAAATAAAGGTTGATATGCAATCAGGCTTAATTTTATTTAATAAAAAACCGGGTATTACCTCTTTTGATGCCTTACGTGATATTAAACGTTCTCTTAAAACAGGAAAGGTAGGGCATACAGGTACCCTTGATAAATTCGCGCAAGGGCTTTTACTTGTTCTTACAGGAAGAGCTCTTAAATTAAGCAGGTGGTTTTCCCATTGCGATAAAATATATGAAGGTGAAATACATTTTGGTATTGAAACAGATACCCTCGATCCTGAAGGAGTGCAAACAGCGCAAGCTTCGATCCCCTCTATAGAAGATGTTGAAAAAGTTTTAAATCAATTTACCGGAAATATTTTACAAACGCCTCCTGCTTATTCGGCTATCCATGTGGACGGAAAGCGCGCATCAAGCCTTGCCCGTTTAGGGCTTGTGCCGCAGATGAAAATGCGCCCTATTACAATTTACAAACTGGAATTATTGTCATGGCGGCCGCCCTTTGCAGGTATTTTTGTCCATTGTTCAAGCGGAACCTACATCCGCTCTTTGGCAAGGGATATAGCTATTGCGGTAGGAAGCAGAGCGCATTTATCTTCGCTTACAAGGACGCAGGTTGCATGTTTTAAATTAAGTTCAAACAAGGTTTGCGATTGCGCCGGAGAGAAAGAAATTCCTTTTATAAACCCAATCAATAAAGATATAATAAGTTCTTTAGCTTTGCCAAGGTTTGAAGTATCGGCACAAGAAGCGGAAAAAATATTTCAAGGTAAACTTTTAGAACCCATTCTGGAAGATAAAATTTTAATTAAAAGTAATTTTTCTCATTTACCTTCCGTCTTAAATGATGAAGCTGCCGTATTTGAAGGTGAAAATTTAATCGCCATGATCGAAAAGAAAGATGACAAATGGAAATATATCTGCGTGATTTAATTGAGTTGTCCGAAAACTTTAGTTTCTGAATAACTGCCAAATTATATTTATTCTTTTTCATTTAATATATCAGCGATAGAAATCGCATGTACAGGCATATTTATTATATTAACGCTTTTATCATTAACTTTATCTCCTTGCAAAGTTAAAAGTATAATTTTAGAATTAGTATCAAGCTTTGTGCATAAGTTTTTAACATTCTTATAAAGAGGAAAAGCGATAAAAATATAAGTGTAAATCCTTGTTGAAATTTCTTTATAAAATTCTGTATCTGTTTTTACAAATGTAGATAACACATATAAATTATTCATAGTTTTTAATATTGAATTACTGTAAACTTCCCTGTTTTCATAAACAAGTATACGTTTTGTTAGAAAATTTTCTACAAACGCTATTTGTTTTTTTTCACGGACAATTTGAGGCAAGGAAAAAGTAAATATACTTCCTTTACCGTATTTGGAACTTACTGTTATATCTCCGTTCATTGCAATTGCAAGATTTTTTGAAATTGTAAGCCCAAGCCTTGTCTCTTTCATGCTGATACTTTTATTAAGATCGGCTTGTGTCAAACTGCCGAATATTTTATCAATATTTTCAGGTTTAATGCCTTTGCCTGTATCTGTTATTTCAAAAGAAAGATTTATTATATTATCTGATATTTCCCCATTTTTTGCTTCGCTGTAAGTTCCTGTTATTAAAAATGATATATAACCTTTTTCTGTATAGTTAATTGCATTATTTAAAATATTTAATAAAATCTGACATATTCTGATTTTATCTCCATATAGTGAATTAGGTATCTTACTGTCAATATTTACAATAAATTTTATATGTTTTAAACTATCAAAATGAATTTTAATTATATTTATTACATCTTTTAATAATGATGATAAATTATAATCAATGGATGTTATCTGCAATTTTTCGGTTTCAATAGATGAAAAATCTAAAATATCATTAATAATAGATAAAAGGTGTATCCCGGAATTTTTAATATTTTTTATATATTCATAAGATGACAATGAATTATTTTCCTGTAACGCTAAATCTGCGGAATTTATTATCATATTCATTGGGTTTAAAATTTCATGACTCATTTTTGTTATAAAAACAGTTTTTGCCTGATTTGCAACATACGCTTTTTCTGCAGTTGATAATAAATCAATATGTATCTTATCCAGTTCGAAAGTACGCTTTTTAACAAGAGCGTCAAGGCGTTTCCCCTCATGGATATTTTTGTTATATAAAATAATTATAAGTACAAGAACAGAAAAAAGTAAAAAAACGACACCTATTAACCAGGGTATTTGTGATAAAATAATTTTTATCCTGTAATCATAAGTTTTCCATCTCCATTGCCTTGATATTTCTTTTGTATTAATATAATTGAGAGCTTTGTCAAATATTGAGCATAAAATTACCTGTTCTTTATTAAAACCAAAAACGCTTTCATATTGGCTGTCGAATACTAAATTTGCTTTAAAACCCGCTTGTTCTCTGAAATTTGTAAGCATTAAAAGCAAACTTTGGCTTCCCATGATCATATCAATTTTACCGTGATTTAAATCAAAAACCGCTTCATCAAAAGTTTCATACTGAATTACCATGCCGTGTTTGTAAAATAAAAAATTAAACATTTCTTCGTAAGCGGTGTTTTTTTCAATTCCTATTCTTTGATGAATGATATCATTGTTTTTAATATTAGGGTATTCCAGTTTTGATATAAGCGCGAAATTATCAAGCATTAGTTTATTTTTCGGTCTAATAAACTTTTCATGAAGCTCAGATACATTCGGTATGCGTATTAACTCAGTGATAAATGAGGCTTCTCCTTTTTCAACAATCGAAAGAAGTGAAGAAAAATTTTCATAATTATTATTTATTTGTTCAAAGGAAAGCCCGCAAAGATCGGATATTTCATGCAGAACGTCAATAGCGATTCCCTGCAATTGCTTTTCATGACTGTTATAAAAACTAACAGGGTAATTATCAAATTCGGCTGCAAAAAAAATAACAGGATTGTTTTTAATAAATAAACGCTCTTCATCGCTTAATTGCATCAATAGTTTATTTTTTAAATATTCTTTCTCGCCTTGATTATATAATGTTGTAAGATATGTTAAGGAGCCGTTATGTACCGCCTTATAAACTAATGATACTATCGCTTGTCTTTCATAATTATTTGTAGTTAATAAAAAATGATTATTTACATCAGGAAAAAAATCAATAGCGGAAAAAGGGTTTATATTTGCATCATAATAATTATTAAAAGAAGTATCGGTAAATTCAGGTTTAAAAGGAATGCCGATTAATTCGGTCAGCCATTCACAGAAAAGGGAAGCCCACCCTTTAATTTGTCCGTCACTGTCATAAAAAGCTTCTGCAGAAGGTTTTACACCGTATACAAAATATCCTTTTCCTTCATGAATTTTTACCTTCATCGTTTCAATCATGGCGATCTCGTATGCGTTTATTCTGGGTATATCCCGATATGAGAAATAGTGCGGTTTTTCTGATATATTTAATTCTAAGGGCTTGCCGTGAATCCTGTTTGTGCAAGAGTTTAAAATTATGATGATAGAAAGCCCTAAAAATATGATATAAAAATACCTCATTTTTATAATTTAAAACTAATCTGTTTTAAATGTTATATAAATTACTTTGATTTTTTCAATCTATCTTAAATTTATAGTAAAGGCTAAAAAGCCATACAAAAGAGCAAAGCCTGTTTGCGCTTTACCGCCCCCTCTTGACTATCTTTCTTATTTATGCAAATATCTACTTAATATATGGGTTATTATTTTATAGGAGTTAATTCATGGCTTTAAACAAAGAAAGCGCCGCTGCAATTGTCGCAAAATTCGGCAAAAACGAGAAAGATACAGGCGCTACAGAGGTTCAGATTGCCCTGCTTACTGAACGAATCAAGGAGCTTACAGAGCACTGCAAGCAATTTAAAAAAGATAAATCCGGTCAAAGAGGGCTTTTGATATTGGTCGGAAAAAGACGGAGGATGCTGAAATACATTCAA
>Ga0209755_10006131_pt1 | contig 13407 bp, 22 predicted proteins | sample TergutCo191P1_FD_187301 | JGI IMG/M metagenome (GOLD analysis project Ga0209755, IMG submission 187301) | Cornitermes sp. P1 segment gut microbial communities from Petit-Saut dam, French Guiana - Co191P1 (SPAdes) (version 2) | ecosystem: Host-associated > Arthropoda: Insects > Digestive system... | reverse complement strand
TCTAATTGTTGTAATGCATCAACCACTTCTTGTTCTGTCAATGTACTGTCTATTACATTTCTTGCCATTAGTTCCTCACCTCCAAAAGCACGTATTTTCCGGTACTTTCATTCACAACCAACTTGCCGGAGCTTGCATCTTTTGCAAGGTACTGGCTTATTATCGGCGGTTGGGGAGCATTTTGCTCCCCATTCATGTTATATTTCATGCGCCGATACCATGCATTACGCTGCAAGGTTGTCATTTTGTAACCGGCTCAGTTTTTTGTTTCGGTTCCTGCTTTGTAACCGGCTCAGTTTTTTGTTTCGGTTCCTGCTTTGTAACCGGCTCAGTTTTTTGCTTTGGTTCAACCGGAACAGCGACCTTTTTTGCTTTATCCCATGTAAATTTTGCCATGATGAGCCTCCTATACCGCTATATTTGTAATCGCACCGTGTAAGAATCCGGGTCCGTGATCAAGTCCGATTTCGCCGTACATCATATGTCTTTCGGATGCACCGATTTTGCCAAGTGGCTCAACGAACAATACACCTTTGTTGGGTACTTCCAAGAACACCGGCTGCATGTACGCAATGTCACACAACAGAATTGCGTCATTCGGCATGAATCTGTTCCACACAACGCGCATACTGGTGAAGTCCGTCATGATGGTTGAAATATTCACGCCACCTTCTGTGCGTGTTGCAGGAAGATTGCCACCGGGTAATTCTGCATAAATAGATGAGATTTTTTGTTTCAGTGCAGCCGGAACAAACATAACCATATTGTTAAAATACGCTCCATTGTCTGCCATTTCTTTATATAGGGTTTGCAGCAGTGCAAGACTAAGGTCATCAGCACTCGCATCAATTGCGGTTCCGGATTCATTGCACAATTGCAGCAGTCCTCTTGTGCGGTTTGGAACTGTCACACCTGTTGATTTTTGATATTGACCGAGAATGAAAGAGTGTTCAGCGTCTCGGGCAGTCGGAACAAGCATTGCATGCTGAATCTGCCATGCCAATTCATCTGCCGGTTCTGCTTGTTGTCCTGCGGTATTAATACCTTGCATCCTTCCGGTGTTTGCCAATTTGTGATATGTTATGTCCACTGTTTTTTGATGGATCTGTACCACATTACTTTCTTGGTTGCGTTCAATATGTTCTGATTCCGGAGCGTTCGCGCTTGCAGCTTCTGATATGTCGGGCTGTTCTGCTTCCGGGTATTCAAACAGCTGGGCGGTTGGGAATTCTTTGTTATTTGTCATTGCGCCACCAGTTAAACCGCCGATCATGTTAAGAAGTGGTGTTGTTACCGGGTCAGCTGTAAAAAGCTCTCCCGCGTAGTTTGGTAGGTTCCATGTGTTGCCTTGTCCTTGTACTGACATTCAAATCGTCCTTTCGTGTTTTAAATTAAATAGACACCATCTTTTGCCGCTTCGGTTTTGATTCTTACCGATTCCGCTGTGTTTCCTTCTTTGCGAGCGGCTTCAAGACGTGTTTTGTATTGTGTTGATTTATCTAGGTTTTGGTTCGACTGTTGCGAGTTTCCGGCATTAATACCGGATGTTTCGGTTTTTCCAAAAAATTCCTTGAAATCACCATCTTTGAAGTGTTTAACAACTTCATCAGCATTGGTAATATTGCCGTCCTTGTCGCGTTTAACAAGTGCTCGGTCATATTGCTTTAATGCGATAGGGATTGCTGCTTTTGACATCGCCAATCCATCTGCGTCTGCCGTTTCAAGCAGTTTGCCGACAAGCCCATCAACGGCAGCCGCATCCTTTTCAGCGACAATTCCATCCTGTGTCGCTTTGTGTGCAGTTTTTTCATCGGCAAGTTCTTTTTCGAGTGCTTCTTTGGTGGCTTTATGTGCCGCCTTTTCAGCATCGAAATCTGCTTGCAATCCTTCATTTGGTTTTATTGCATTTTCAAGGTCTGTTTTCGCCTTTGCGAGTTCTGTTTTCGCTTGGTCGATTTCGTCTTTAAGCCCTTGAATTGCTGAATGGTGTTCATTCAAGATTGCTGTGATGCCGGAATCATCAATACCCGAATCCGTGAACTGTGCTGCGATGAATTTTCTGTTTAATGCCATTTTGTTTCCTCCTGTTTTGCTACGCTTTATTCACGAGGGTTGCATCCTCTGCTCAACTCGTTTTATTCGCCCACGAGTAAGGCAATTTGCAAATTTAACGCCATTGCGAGGCTAAAAACGCAATCGCGGAATTGCACCGCGCATAAGCCCTTAAATAAAAGCCAATGTATCTGTTAAAGCGCATAAAAAAGCCGCTTTTCAGCAGCTTGTAAGACATTTTTAAAATTAATCCATTCCCCGACTCATGATTTGCCGGGTTAAGTTTTCATAGTCTTCGGTATAGTTATTTATTGAGTTTTGCATGTATGGCAGTTTCTCCATGAAACGCGTACCCATTGTGACATAAATACCGTAGTGCACAGTAGGCCCATAAATCACCGAGTCATTTTGACGGTCAACCATATGTGTTAAGCTTGCACGCAGTGCACCTGTTCGCCTGTAACCACTTGCAGAAATCGGCGCATTGTAGATTAACACATCAGTTTCAACGGCTGCGTTATGGACGGCTTCCAGTCCGAGTGCTTCAAGACAAGCTGCCTTATTGGCATTGAATTGCCGCATCACAGCATTTTTGTTTGATGTAAATTGTATGGACATCTTATTACCGCCTTTTCAAATTAAAAAACCGCTATTTATAATTAGCGGTCAAGGAAATAAATTGATTTTGATTACAGGCTACTCAAGCCATAATTCGCCGTCTTCATGTCGCCGGCGTGAGCGTTGTTGGTATGCAGGTAAGAGTAATGATGCAATCTCATCATCACCCGCTGCCAACAGTTCAAATGATATTCGCACTACATCTTCATGCGTCTCAATGCCATATTTGTCTAATATGCTTTCGTCAATTTCTACATTATTCATATAGTACCCCTTTCGTATATCCACCCTAGTTCATCAGCGACTTGTTGGCTTAATGTAATGCTGTATATTTTGCTTGCCATATCATGTGTAATTTGTCCGCTTCTAATCATTACAGATAATTCATCATGAACACTTTGGTCAATATTATCTATTATTGCACTAAGGTTTGAAAATGAAGATCTGTCGCCGTTTCCAATTGATATTTTTGAGTGCATTCCATTGTGTCCTACTGCGTGAATTTCACCAATAGAATTGACTCCCAAAGTTTTCATATCATCAGCAGAAAAGCTTGAACCACCGGGATGATTATGTGCAATAATAATACTGTCTTGCGGTGCATTAAAGACATGTGTATTCATTTCTTTGGTAAAGCCAACACTATTATGATTCCCTTCATTATGGAACAAAACATTTCCGCTCTTATCCATGATAAACAGGTGTTCATTTCCAGTGGAGATTCCAAGTTCTTGCAGTCTGTTCAGTCGATGCAGAATCGCATCTTCGGGCGATAAATCAGATATGTCATTGTTGTCAAATAGCAATGTTTCATTCGCATTGTTTGCGGCATTGCGTTCCGCTCTGCGCTCATCTGCCATCTGTCTTGATAGGGTTTCACGCTCATGGGTGGTTGCTGCACGATTCAAGCCTCGAACTCTGTACGTCACAGTGCATTGGCAATTGACCGTTTCGCTTGCCGGCGCATTTGGGTCTTGCGGATACATCATCTCGCTACCGTTAATAATGAACGGCTCGTTTAGTAGCACAGTTGTTCCGGCTGCATCTTGATGCGGTTCACGCGGATGTTGTTGCCCCGCTGTGTGGTGCCACATTTTTTCCAGTTCAAGTCCATGTTCGCTTGCAGCTTGTGTTGCACCAAGAAACGAACCTTGATTAAATGCCCTTATCGTTTCCGTTCGTGCAATTGTCCGTGCTTGCCGCATTGACATTTGACCGATACTTTGAATCCGCTGTGTGATCCTACGAACGTCTTCACCCAATATTATACTCTGCGCCAGTTGCTGCTGCAAGCGGCTTACAACCACAGAATTATCGCCAAGCCGTCCATATGCACGGTCACGATAAAATATACTGCGTACGCGGTCAGAAACGGCTTTGCGCTCAATTTCACGGAACCCAACTTGCGTAAATGCCGGACGGAAACCTTGCTGCCGCGCCAATGCGGTATATTCACCATTGAATATTGCATTCAATGAATTTCTGTTCGCAACATTCCAGTCTGCATGTATTCCGGCTTGCCGCAGTTGTCTCTGCAAATTCCCGGTAACATCACGATAGCCATTAACAAACAGATTCAGCGATTCGTTGCTTATCATGCGCTGTGCCGTTTCACCGGCACGTGCAAGTTCTGCTGATATGTTGGCTATTAACCCGCTGTCACGTTCAACGCGCCATAATAGGTACCTCGCATGTGCTTCATCTATCGGCACGGTGTTGGTGAGCCTTGCGATTGAACGTTGTTCGCGTCTTAATGCTGTCCGCAGTGCAGCATCATATGTTGCTTCCAGCCGCCGGCTAAGCGATTGTTGCTGCCTAACCGCTTGACTGCTCATCTTTGTTCATGCTCTTAAATCGCTCAAGCATTTCCAAGTCTTCATCGCTCATACCAATCCCTTTAGCTTCAATTGCCGATTGCAACTCTTTGGCAATTTCTGCAAACAGCGGGTCAAGCGGTATCAAGTCTTCAACCGGCACACCGGATTGAATCCATTGGATAAGTCTCTGTGTGATTTCAAGTTCGTTCACCAGCGTTTTGTGCACAAATGAAATTGTATTGCTTGTCTTCCCGGCAACAGCAAGCAGCCTACGAATAAACCTCCGTGCTTCTGTTTCAACACCGACCATTTTTTTATCTTCGCGCATCATCGCTGCACGTATTGCAACAGTTGTTACACCACCGGACATCAAAACATTCGGATTCATAATTCGCGCATCTCGGTATATTTCAGCTTCTGTGCGCTCCAATGATTCACGATGAGACAAGTATGGTGCTTCGGTAGTTGCAACATTAATATCAGCATTATCGTCAAGCTTGCGGTCGGCAATGATTCGTAGCTTCCGTGCAATCTCCATCATTTCAGCTAAATCTTTCGGCTTGCCACCATATCCGCGCACACTCCACATGAACCCTTTTTCTTCTACAACCTCATCGTTGTACATAGTGGATTTTTCATCGTAAAAATTTATTTTAGATTTCACGGATTCCGTTAATTCGCTTTTGCGTTTCGGATTGATGTAATATGGAACAACCGGAAACGCATTGTAATTCTCTCCCGGTGTTTCCGGTGTCGTGAGTGTATATGCGGATCCGCCTATGGGTCTGTTTATTCGGTAGGCTCGCTTCATTGCAACAGAAACAACCTCGCCGCGTTCATCAACCGGAATAAGTTTGCCATCCTTCTCTTGCCATTCCGTTACACCGTCCATCTCATACAGCTGTACGGTTTGCGGCTTATCATCTGCGATTTGCCAGTATCTAATGCCGGACAACACATCGCCATTACGCTCATCTGCGAGCGGGATGAATTCTGACGCGGTGAACATTTGGGGTGCGCCGTTGTTGTAAAACACCCAACTTACACCGTCAATCGCCGCATGCCGTGCGTATTCATGCACATCTTCGTTGAAGTATTCGCCAAGCGATGTCTTTATGGTATCGCTGTCTAACTTTACCGGGTTATCCCAAAGTCTACTCACAATGTGGTCAATAATAATTTCAGCGAAAGATGAATAAATTTTATTTTTTGGTGTCAAGTCTATTGGCGCACTATCAGCAAGCTCCACACGGATTTTCAAATTTGCCAAATACGGATTTTTTGAATCGTAGTATGCCCGATTTTCAGCGTATTGTGTAGTGTCGTGTTCACTGATTGTTTTAATTATAAATTCTTCGAGCTTGTTTTCATTTTGAGCCGCTTGCAAGTCTTGAAACGTTGTCAATTTATTTCTCCCACCTTTCAATTATCGGAATTTTAATATTTTTTCAGTAGCGACAAAATACCTAAAATCGTCTGCTGCATGCCCATGATCGTTTGATTTTTGCGGCTGGTCTTCAACACTTTTTGGATCCCAGCTATATAACCCCATATCGCGTATGATTTGCTTGCAACAATCGTTGACTTTAATAATCCCGGCATCAAGTGCCTCACCGACTTCAAGTATTCCTTTCATGACATCATTGTTTGCCTTGCGAACCCACCAATCACTGTGTTCTCTGATTTCAGCAATAAAATGTGATGCTGACGGGTCTACAATTACACTGTCAATCTGTCTATTTCCTACAAGTTTTCGCATCTCATGGAAATATTTAGATGCAGTTTTTTGACTTCCTGTGTCTCTCCCCGAATGATAGTATTCGTCAATGCGATAATATATACCATCAGCCAACCCCCATAACGCGATTGACGTTGCGTTTTGTGTACCGTAATCGACTGAAACATAATAAGTGCTATACGGTCTCGGTATTGTTGGAACGACATGAAAATCATAATTAAACTGCGGATAAATCAGCCCCTCAAGAGCCATCCGCTTTCCGAGTATATCCCGCTGATACCATGCACTCTTTTTGTCATACGTACTGATGACTTGTCTGATTTGTTCTTTCGTTAGTGCCATATTGTCGAGCATGTTAAAATGCCCGTAATTATACCCATAATCCGGATTCGTTAATTGTTGCGCTGTATGATAGTCAAGAACATCTTTGTAATATGGATGACCTTCTGCGCGGGGGTTGATGTCGTGAAATACTTTTCTATTTTTACTTGCAATAGTTCGGTCAGTTGCTTCCTTAACACCTTCGCGATGACAACGGTTAGCCTCTGTGACCATCACCATGCCATATGAGTTACCGGCAATATCATCTTGACCCCTTGAATTTCCAAGTCCTGCGATGAGTACGATTTTTTCACCGGTATGCGTTTGAACAAAAAAAGCGTTCATGTCCTTGTACTTACCTTCACGGCATCGACCTTCAAACATGTTGAGCAGTCCATATCCGTTGCTGTCAATAACATTCAACCTTGCAGCCGAAACATCTATTCCAGCAACAAGATGAAGTCTATCCGGATGGCTTTCAAGATGTAGTCCGAAGGACGCGATCTGTACAATGTTTTTCCCGCCACGCTTTCCACCTTCTGCGACATTGAACCATGAATGGAATGTATCTCTAAAATACCGATATTGATTTTCTGAAAATGGTGCCGGAATATTCATCGCTTATTCACCATCAATTTCATGTCGCGGGAGAGGCTGCTGGAACACTTGGATGATTTTGTCCATCCCTTCCAGTGCCTTAGCCATGTTCACCTTGTCATCATCTGTCTCGCATCGTTTTTTATCAAGCGGATATGCCAAAAATCGCTTTGCGAGAAATTCCAATGACTTTTGCTTGTCAATCATTTTGACGCTCACACCCTCACGACCTTCTGTGATGCTTGCGATTAGTGAGCCATCAACGTCATTGCTCTTTTTAAGTTTAACGATATTACGGCTCTTTATCTTTTGCATGCCCGTCAGCAGGTCAATAATGGGATCGCCATATTTGTCAATTTGTGGTTCTTCTAAGTTCCCAAACTCTACAAAGTCTGTTATCTCAGCACCGGCGATACGCAAGTGCTTTTCAACAATATCCGATTCATCAAAATAAGCGATTTCTTCCAGCTTGATTTGCTTTAATTTTGCAAGTTCATTCTTTATTTTGTCTTTTTTTAGTAGATAATGCGCTTTACTTGCGGCGGTAAAGTATTCACACCCATATGTGCTCATGTATGACTTCGTAGCGTTCCATGTTTTTGAATAACGCAAACAAAATTCTGCTTCCTTTGGTGAAAGCTCATCATTTTCCATTATGGACTTGATTGTTGCTTTTTTGTTTTTCTTATTTGCTGCATCGTTTGGTGTACACCTTTCATTTGATTGGTGTACACTTTTCGTTTTAAGGTGTACTGTATCATTTTTTTTTAGCCATTTATCTTCATGCTTCCACTTCGCAATTAACCGTTCATCTACACCTAATTGTTCAGCAATTCGGCGGTTCTCTATATTGCCTTTATGTTTTTTATAAATCTCATATGCTTCATCCCTTTTTGGGCTTCGCGCTCTAGGCATCATCCACCTTCCCTTTTGCAATAAAAAACCACGCATAAGCGTGGCAAGATTATAAATTAATTTCAATTAACTGTTGACATGGCACGTATTTACGTGCTATAATAATACTCAGAAAGGAGGTGAACTCGGTGGATGAAATATTAAGGGTTCTGACGGTAGTCTGGCTGATAATCCAAATCTTCGCAAAAGTCAAAGAATTAACAGCCAAACCAACCGGTAGGAAAAAACGAAGGAAATAAAATCCTTCAAAGCCGCATCTGGGGGAGAATTCCCCCTTGCGGTTCGCCTTTAGTATATCGCAACCGTATTAAAATGACAAATATACTAACCATCATTCTAATCCTTGCTGTTGTATTACGTGTAATCGACTTTGGTGCATTAACATGGCTTGATTATGTGATTTTTGTACTCGCGGCCATCAGCTTAGGATTATCCATCTTCAAATGGCACAAAGAGAGGAAATCATGTCATGAATCTTAAATCCATTCGCATTAACAAAGGCTTGTCGGTTCCAAAACTCGCAGAACTTTCAAACATATCAAGACGGACAATTCAAGACATTGAAGCGCGTAACGATTGCAGAGTATCAACCGCAATTATTTTAGCCGATGCACTCAATGTTACTCTTGATGAACTCTGCCGCCCCCTTACCGAAAAGTAAGGGGTTTTCTTTATACATAGGCAAAGCCGATACTCGGCAATAAAATCGGGTAACGGCTTTGCGAATGGAAAGAAGGGCGCATGTATGTCATTTTTTTACAAGTTTGGTATAGTGCACTTTTTCTCTCTTGGAATATGTTTCAGGTAAAATGCCATTATTTTCTCTGCGAATCTGTTTCTTTTTGTTTCGGATGGACTTTATTGCTTCAACTAATAAAATAGCATTTGATTCAATGTATTTAGTTGGTATTCGAATGACTTCCCATTCGTGCCCAAGTTCATTTCTAATTGCAATATCGCGACTGTTATCCTCAACTTGTTTGTGGTCATGTAAATGACCATCAATCTCCAACACAACCTTTAGTGTTGGCAAATAAAAATCAACTTTATATTTACCAACTTTATATTGCACTTTTGTTTCGATTTCATTGTTAATTAACACAATGGCGGCAATAATTTCATCCGCACTCATGTATTTTTCAGGACATTCCCAAACATACCCTGAAACAGCTTCGATGGCTTCTTTGTGTTCATACATATCTACACCTTGTTTTTCAAACAGCCTTAAAGCTCTTTCAATCATTAATTTGGTTTTCAAACGTACATATTCATCTGTGTCTTGTTTGTACTCAGACATCACTGACCCGTAGCACATTTTGCAATACATGCGCCGAACGCGTCCCTCAGATGGTTTATGTTGGTTCTTGTCAAAGTTCATATATCTGTCTGCTGTCATTGTTGCTATGATGGGTGTAAACAGCAGTCCGTTTATATGTTGTTCTCCGTCTATATTTTTACCACAATTCCAACATGTTTGTACCATAATACAACCCCTTTAATTCATGAGCGTTGCTCATTTTATAATTTACAATATTTTCATTTGACATTCAATGACATTTAGTGCCATCTTTAAAAATCTCTTTCAGCACATGCAGAGCCTTACCATGCAATCTATGTGTATGGCGATGGGAATAATTTACGTGAGACGGAATATCATCCCAATCAATCAGAACAACATACCTATAATACATTATTAATCGCATTACAACACATTCGAGTTGATTTATCAATGCTTCAATTTCTTTTTGTACCGAAATAAGCCTGACAATATCTCTTTGACATTCTGCTTCCAGTTCCGTAATCAGAGATACATATTCAGACATTGAATCATGGTGTGTACTTGACTGCACTTTATCATGCGAGAGCACAGGCGATACATATGCCATTTTGTCTCTTAAATCTTTAATGCGAATTTCTTTAGCTTTTATAAGTTTATCAATCGTAAAAGCTTGCTTCAAATACATCTCTACGGTCATTTTTTACCCTCCAAAATACAAATATATGATATAATAATGGTGTCTAGTCATTACATATCGTCCTTGCACTTCGGAGGGCGATTTTTTATGCAGTTTTCAAATATCTGTTTGTAAAGTACAGCTGACCTTTACCGGTGACATATGGGATATGACGTACTTTTACCCCTCCGGGTGTGTTTATAGTCATTTCCTTTAAGCGGAATAAGCCAAGATTCATTGATTTTTGTGTCGGATGGTTATAATCCGAACCGGCTTGACGAATTAAATATCCCTCGTTACGAAGTGTTTCATATAATCGCTTTTCGCCTGTTTCGTATCCACCTTGATTAAGTTGTTTCGCCATATCACGGATTAGAATACAGTCCTCTGTTATCTCCACTGACTTGGCAAATATAACACTTGGTTTGTCTGCTTCGATTTGGGCAGCTAATGATGCGTTGTCAGATTCTAATAATTTAATTTTACTGTCGGATAGTTTTAATGCTCTTGCCATCACCATTTCGGGTGTGTTCCATGCTTCTTCCAGTTTAATAAGCTGTTGTCTTATTTGTTTGCCGGCTTCATTTCGTTGTAACATGGCTATTTCTTTAGCCATTGGGATTGTAAGATTGTGGTCTGTAATTGTGCGCTTTACATCTCGACCACCTTCATTTTGAACCCGCTCAAAAATGTGCGGGCTGAAATCAATACCATCAACGAACCCATATTCACACATTCTAGGAAACCAATCCTTGTAAAGCGTGGCAACACCCAACCGTTCATGTAATTCCCGTCCTGATACAGTCGGGTTTTCTTTGTCATAATTTACTTTGATGATTTCGTTCATGTTTTCACTACTCCTTGTATCTTTTTATGTGCTTCAAAAATTTCATCTGAGATTTTTTCAATGACTTCCACTTGCTCACTGATTATGCTTAAAATCGCATAATTCAAATCTCGATACATGCCATACCGACATAGCAGCATTGAGGAATCCGGATTTGCACTGTCAAAGTAATCGGCCAAAAACCCCATCATTGAATGGGCGCGGTCAAGATAAATACCGACTTCGTTTAGTTTGTTTGTGCTTTCAAGCAACATTTTTACTTCCTCCTTTTATGGTGCAAGTTTCTTGCACTTTTCAATGCATGAATTATAGTGCAAGATTATTTCACTTGTCAACACTTTTTTTAGGAGGAAATATAAATGTTTACTACGAGATTGAATGAAACAAGGAAATACAGGGGATTTACTGCCCAACAAGTCGCTGATTTACTCAATATCACAATCCGCACATATCGACACTATGAAAGTGGTCATACCGCACCATCAATCTATATGCTTGTTAAAATTGCGGATATATATAATGTGTCTACTGATTACCTTCTTTGTCGAACTGACAACGAAGCGTTCTCTGATTGATTCCAAATAAGTCTTCCATTTTGTCCCACATGTCAACTTTCCCAATAGTTTTCCCGGCTTCAATATATTTATATAATCGCTCACTAATTCCTAAATAATCCGCCATATCTTGTTGTGTCATTCCCTTATCCTTCCGGGCTTTTTTTAGTGTTTCACGGCTCACTTTGCATCTCCTTTATGTTTTGCGCTGGTAGTAGACTGGCCAGTTCTCACAAACGCTCCCCTGCCGAAGCCATCCCCGCTGTCTTTTTCTCTGCAAAGATGATATGTGATGTTTTTCTTTGCATCTATTTCATAAGAAACATGAAACATCTCCGGTGATTGCATAAATTGTTCATAATTTTCATAGATTAATTGGAACAGCGGTTCCAAATATCTTTTTGTGTACATGCGACTTTCAATTGCATTGTCGCAAAAGAACAGGAAATGCATAATATCACGCAAGGCATGCCTGTATGCCTTGTCGTATGATATGTGTGTTATCATGTTGTGTCAGCACCCCGCCACTCCCAGTTAGAATTATCAAAACCACACGGAGTATCCTGTTTATCCTCGTCACATTCTGGCCCATTTATACACAAATCACATGGCATTGACATATCACTATGATGGGAATAAAAATTCCTTACCAAGCAGGTCAAATCTGCAACAGCCGCATCCCGCTCTTTTTTCAAAATCTTAATAATTTCGGCGGAGTTAGTACATATACTCGCAACCAAATCCGTCTCGGCTGTGCTTCCGTCTGTTTCTGCGGTTAGGATTGACGAAATTCCTTCTAATGACGCAATAATATTTACAACAGATTGTTCGCCATTTACCATTTTTTCACTCATACTACACCTCTCATTCGTATCAATTCATATCCGTTTCGTTCTCTGTAATTTTGCATGCGCTCATCTTCGGTGTCAAACGCTACATGGAATGTCCATACCGGAACGCTACGATTATGCTCCTCATATTCTAGCCACCAGCCGACATATCTATCACCGTCTTCATCTATCCCGGCACGATGACGCACAAATGCGTTTCCAATGGCAATCATGTGACCATCATCATCGTGGAATCCAGTTTGATGAATGTATTCTTGGACGGCTCCTTCTTTTGTGTATCGTTCTTTCGATACGGCAAAGTCGTCATAGCCACCACAGAACTCTGAATATTCAAATTTCGATTTATACTTCATCATCTTCCCCCAATTCATCCAAAAACCATGCAAGCACTTCATCATCGGCTTTGTGTTTGCATTTATAGCCGGTGCGAAAATCACTTTTTGTGCAAAACTTGCTACAAGCCCAGCGCTTTTCATTGCATTGTTTTCTCCATGCCATCCATGCGTCAGATTGAATATCGCGATGTATTACATTCAATCTACTCATTTGTTGGCACCCAATTCTTCATCCGAAAACATCACTTGTGCACTATATGGATCAAATGCTTGAATGAATGTTTTTTCTTCATCTATCGTCCAGCCAATCGAAATAATATTTTGCAATAGGAAATATTTATCATTTTCATCACGGATATAACCCGCTTCTTTTGCAATTATCATAATGTATTCGGGAACAGGACATATTAGCCATTCATGCGCAATCCATTTTGTGCAATCGGTGCGGTGTTCTTCTCCGTCAACCGTTTTAAACACTGCTCGCCATTTTTGGAATTTATGCGGTTTCGGATCGCATGTGTCATCATGAAACCAGTTTTTGATTTTTTGTAATAATGTCATTGCTTCACACCCACCATCGTTGCAAGTTCCCTGATGACATCCATATATGCGTTACGTGCGCCCATGCTTTCTTTGACGGTCTGCATGTGTTCTTCACGAACCTTTTTTATTTGTGGATTCTGTGCCGAGCTGCACAACGCTTTCACTTCTGCTTGAAGCTTCGCCAACGCCACCTCGCGATTAGTGGATTCAATAGCGAGATTAGCGACTTCTTTGGCAAGATTGTCTTTTTCTTTGCGCAAGTGG
>Ga0209755_10006130_pt1 | contig 13409 bp, 8 predicted proteins | sample TergutCo191P1_FD_187301 | JGI IMG/M metagenome (GOLD analysis project Ga0209755, IMG submission 187301) | Cornitermes sp. P1 segment gut microbial communities from Petit-Saut dam, French Guiana - Co191P1 (SPAdes) (version 2) | ecosystem: Host-associated > Arthropoda: Insects > Digestive system >... | reverse complement strand
CATTTTTGACCTTTCTTATAAGCCTGTTTCCTTTCCAAAACATCATTAAACTCTTTTAAGAGTCAAGTTTTTGTCATAGACATGGGAGCCAAGGCTTTTAAAATTACTCACAGCATGTTTGATGACAAGGCCATTCCTTCATAGCTGTCTGAATGCAGCCTGCACCACTTTCCCTTCTAACATAAGTCAAGGCGATCATCTTGTATTTACTTGTGGACAGCTCATCTCAAGATATTAGTTCTTCCTTCTGGGAGTTTGGCTCCAATGCTATAAGTTGACAATAAATGACAGTTAATGATTTACCATCTGAGGGACAAATAACAGAGTTTCCTTGGCCCTCACTAGTGATGTCAGCATGCTGTCAGAAAATACAGTATATTTGTAGGCTCTGACGTACAAGATTTTGTGTGTGGTGCACTTGTGACAGAATTCACGTTCGTAACTGAAGAAACAACAAAATTTTACTTGCAGAATGGTGAAACAGCAGCACATATAGCAGCTGGGCATGGACAATTAGAGGTTTTGACACTTCTTCATAAGCATGGTGCCAATCTCCAAAAGGTGGATGAACAAGGAGATACACCACTTATGTCAGCTGCTAAGAGTGGTCATTCAGATGCTTTGCGATTTCTTCTGCGAGCTGGAGTGGTAGTGGGCATCCAGAATGAGGTGAGACACCCAATTTGTTGTTGAATTTGTTATGTCATCTCTTATAAATCTTAATATCCTGCAACATATCACTCGCACACTGACTGTTTAATTTCATATTAACTTTTATTTCTAATTGGGTGCCATGTTTGATTACTTGAAAGGTGCATCATATGGGGTAGTTTGGTCAAGTTATCTCAAAATTTGGTGTGCAATGTGTGATCTCTTTGAGTCTGGAGGAGTGTGCTGCTTTTACTGAGTGGGAAGTGGTATTCAGGGTTATTACAAAATAAATCTGAAACTTAAAGCATACAACACCATTCAAGTCTTTTCTATATTCTCCCTCCTCTATCTTCTATATTTCACTTCTGAACCTACTATATTGACCTCTTTCCCCTCCTGGTCACAGTGGCCATTTCCAGGGATTTTTAATATTTTTCACCCCTTTCTCCCTTTTTTTATCCCTTGGGTTTTACAAAAGATTCTCAAGTATAATGACTGCACCTCTTCTTATTTTTTTTCCCCAAATAAAAATATTTTCCGTGCATTTTTTCTTTGTTCCAGAAAAAATGCCTACCTTCCTACTGTTCTGTGTCCACTGCTTTCCTTTGGCCTGTTTGCATCCACAGTTTCTCTACTCCTTTTCCCTGTAGTTTGCACTTATCGTCCCTTGTGACTTATTTTTTTATCCTGAATGTAAAAGTTGCAGGTTATTCTACAGCAGTGGCAACAAAATACAAGACTTCACAGTGCCACATACCAGAGGATAGTAAAGTTCATAGTTATTACTATTATAATATCAAATCTGAAATTAAATTTTATTTTTAATACATGTTTGTTGTAGGATGGAGACACTGCACTTCATCATGCCAGTTCTCGGGGTCACTTGGAGTGTGTGCGCTGTCTTGTGGAGTGTGGTGCATCATTGGATGTCACAAATCATCAAGAGTCTACACCTCTTCATAGTGCTTTGTACAAGAGACAGATCCAGTGTGCTATGTTCCTGTTGCATTCTGGTGCAGAAATAGATCTACAAGACAAGGTAATGTGTCAATTATTGTCAGCATGAACTTAGATAGGAGAGACATCTATTCAGCTTGAGTGTATGTAAATTATATTCCCTGTCTGTCATCCCATGAATGTAAAAATCAAACAAGTACATCGAATATTTTATTATATTCATTACCAAAACTGGCATTCATTTGTTGTCGTGGCTTTAATATTGGAACGTCATTGTAGCTGAATTTAGCACATCTGTTCACATGATCTGTACATGATCACATTTCCTTTGAAAAGAGATTGCATGCAGGTCATTTAGATTGCCACATTCATAGTATATTTTTTCCTATATGTTTTTTGTCCTTTCTATTATTTTATTTTGTATTTGTTTATTCTATGTGACAACAAGGTATCTGACAACTGACATGTGGCAGTTTAATATTGCCTGTATATGAATTCACAGCACCTCTCCGAACTTTCTTGTTTTCTCTTGTGTATTTGTGAGTTTCACCAAACAGCAGTCATGACACCGAAGAGAGGAGTATGTGTAGAAGAGAAAACTGCAGAAACTGCCAGTGATTATGATGCTGGTATAAATTTTATAGTAAATTCACATCTGTCAAAATCACAAATAGACAATGAACGAGGTTGTTTTGGAATGAAGAGATCACTTGTGTCAGCCAGGATTTTTAAGTTGTCCCATCATTTTATGATTTGTCTCCAGTACTGTGGTGCATTTTGCAAATGGACAGAGCCTTAACTTAACTGAATATCTGGAATATTTTACATTGCTCTGATGTGCAAGTAACTACTAATGAATTATTTTTATGCACAAGAGGAACCTTCAGCAGACTGTAAAAATTGGCATAGAACAATAAAAAATTGTTCAGTGGTGGTCCATAACAATTAGGATAATTAGCAGGTTTATGTTACTGGTATCACATTCAGGTAAAAATTAGAGTGGCACTGGTTTACATGGGCCAAACTCTTCATGTGAGTATTCTCTCACAGAGGAGAAAGGAATAGATTTCAACATATTTTCAGATTTAGTGTAACATGCACGTCATTTTCAGACACCTATGCCCTAATGACAGTACAACTACAGACCCTAACAGTGATTTTCTGTACCTAATCAGGCCTGACACTCTCACTGAAAAATTTGAAATGAATTATGGTTGGTACCATTGCAGATACTAACTCTAACTTTAAAAAATAGAAATCAGAACAGAATATCCTTCAAAATAACACAAAACAGCATGAACTGGCATATAGTGAACATTTGCTATTGTTTTGTCTTAATTAAACAGCATGACAAAACTTATTCTGCAGGTTTGTTGTATAGAGTTAGTATCTGTCCATGGTCACAGATCTGAAGCCAGCTTCCAAGATGTTATGTTTGAACCAAAAAAAAGGGGTGGAGAATATTATCACATATTTTAAGAATTGTTGTGGATGGTCATAATCTACATTTTGACAGACATTTGTTTATGTAATGATCAATATCAGTAAATTCTGGAGGAAATCCAGTGGTTAGTAAAATGCCATTCTTTTTAAAATACAAAATTTATCTTATAATGCACTGGATGTATACATTTATTATTTTTCACCTAACCCTAACCCGTACTGGCCATTAGTGTTTTGGTTACTATCATATATGTTGTTGAAATACCCTTTCAGAAGCCAAACTGCTCAGAAACTAGTATATTATGATGTTGTAAATGCTGATTAAACATGGTGTCCCACAGGGATCGATTTTGGGCCCACTTTTATTCATATTATATATCAATGACTTACCAAAAGCTATTATGCCAAACATTACCCCAATAATATTCACTGACGATACAAGCATATTGATCACTAGACAGGATGCTAATGAACTACAGGGAGATCTTATATTAACTTTTAATCAAGTATCGAAATGGTTTAAACAAAACTCTCTTTCATTAAACATTAATAAAACTTATTTTACTCACTATTTTAGCAAAAGTATAGCACACTCGGAGATAAACATTATATATGAGAATAATTATATTACTAAAGTGAATGAGTTAAAATTCCTGGGTGTGAATATTAACAATACATTAACCTGGAATTCTCATATAGAAAAAATTTTACCTAAATTAAGCTCAGCATTCTTTGCCATGAGATTAATAAAACCGCGCATCTCCCAGCGTATGCTAAAAGCAATATATTATTCCCAATTCCATTCAATAATCCTTTACGGATTAATGTCCTGGGATAACTCAACACATAGTGTCAGAATCTTTAGGATGCAAAAAAGAATAATAAGAATTATGCAGGTAATAGGAGTAGAGATTCATGTAGGAAAATGTTTAGCCATTTAAATATTCTCCCACTTCCCTCACTATATATATTTTCTGTCCTTCGTTTTGTTATGAAAAACAGAGAACATTTTACCACAAACAATGAGATACATCAACATGGCACACGACAGATTTACAACTTTCATCTCCCTCCGGCAAACTTAGAAAAGTATCAGTCAGGTGTGTATTACATGGGTATAAAACTATACAATAATCTTCACCCTTATATAAAAATGGAGTCTAGTGATATAAAAAAATTTGAATCTCTCTTGAAGAAGTTTTTAATTAAACATACCTTTTATTCACTTAACAAATTTTACAATTTTTTATAAGGACCTGATACAAATTATTTTTGTCTCTATTTATACATATTGTCATGCCTATAAATAATGTTATTTTTACTAAAATTTGGCCTATACTTACAATTTTCTCTACACTGTATATAACTGTACTTGTTTATCAACAAATACTTTTCCTTGCATTTGACCTTTATACATAATACTGTTCCTATTATAATTATACTGTTTGTAACCTGTATTATACTTTTTGACGATTTCCATATCCATGTGGCAAAAATGCCTTGTAAATGGGTTTCTGGAAAGTGAAATAAATTGATTGATTGATTGACTGATTAAGCTTTTGAAATATTACTGCTTCAGATATTTTAGAGAAATCTGTAAGTAATGTTATGGGTCTATAATTTGATATTTGTGACTTATCACCCTCTTTATATAAAGGGTTTACTACATTAATACCTTTATGTTTGATGGGTGTTACAGATGGAATACAAAAGGGATATGAGAAGCCTTCTTGTTTACTGTGATACATGTATGCTCAGTGAATGTTATATATGCAAGTAAAGAAGTTTGATACTAGATGAAAAGAAACAGTGTGTTGTTAAAGAAATTAAAGGAAATGAGTGGTGGGGATGATCCTCACTTCCCTCTAGATATGGGCCTTCACTGTTGTGTTCAGGGAGTAGGTAATCAGTTGATGGATCCATGCACTGAAAACACGGTCTCAGTAATTTGTTCTTGATAACTGATGTTAATGCAGTGGCACAGTTGGTTGAGGCACTGTGCTACAAGCTGGTAGGTCTTGGTTTTGATTCCCAATGGTGTCACTTGAATTTTTCCCTCACATAATCCTTCTGGCCACACTATTGCCCTGGGGTCTACTCAGCCTCTAACAGAAATGAGTATCAGGAGTATTTTCTGGGGCGTAAAGGCAGGGTGTATAGGCCTTACAACCTTAACACCTTCATGTGCCAGATGTCTAGAAATCTGGGAGCCTATGTTCTGAAAACCAATGGTCCTATAATAGGCTTGTACAGGAGTTGCTTTTCCTTGTACCTTTTAAATTTTGTGTATTTTATGAAGGTTTGATAAAGGATTGTGAAAACATATTAGTGATAAATTTTACTTGTTGTATCACAATTTTCATGTTGATATGGGTGCAGAATGTATGTGTGTATGAATAAATAACAATACTTAGTCATTTTTGGTTCTTGGGTCTCGTGTTTTGTCTGGTACTATTTTTATTAATGTGGGTGTTAAATCATAGGATCTTCAGTCAAAATAATGGCTATCCATGAATTAGCTAAAGACCTTGCAACATACTCATTTATGCTCAACATTTTAATTTGTGAAACGAACCCTTCCATGGACGCACTACCTGCCAACCGGACTTGACAACCTTCCTGCAGCCACGGCACATACCAACACGAGGCTATAACAACACACAGTCGTCAGCTCCTGATGATGGGCACATGGTTGCCCAAAACATGTTGAGCAACTATTAGAAGAGAAAGAAAGAGTACAAAAAGTGACATCTAGTTGGTTTTTCTTATCCACACTGAATTACGATGCACAGTCAACCACACATCAGATTTTAATTTTGTTTTGTTATAGGATGGTAACACACCTATCCATCTAGCATCACGTGAGGGACTCCTAACAGTTGCACAGACTCTTTGTGCATTTGGCTGTACTGTAGACATTGCCAATAAAAATCGGTTGTATCCACTGCATCTTGCTGTAAGGCATGGTCATACAGAAATTGTCAGGTATTGTGAAGATGTTTCTAATGGTTTCTATTCATAATTATCCCTTTTACTGACCTTCTGTGCTTCATTTAAAATTATTCTAGAAATGACTGCCTGTATAGGTTTGAACTCTCTGTGCATACCTTCAAAACTTAAATGTTAGAAGTAATGATTTTTATCTCACTGGGAATGTTAGGAATGTGTTGTTGAGGATGAGATGTGATACAACAGATCAACTTGGCACACTACCATCATAACTACATTTTTTCTAAACAAATACCACCTATGGGAATGTAGTTTTGATTATCAAAGCTGCAATTGAGAAGTTTTACAAAATTAGTCCTTGTATAATGAAATGGGTAGGGTCTGCAATAGAAGAAGAATCACAGGAAGGTACAAACAAAATGATGTGCACTATTATTTAGTAACTCTGTCATGTTATATTGATTGAATCATAGTTATACAAAATGAGTCATTGAACTATAATCATTGTTTTTACTAGCTGAGACATAGACAAAGACCTTCAGCTTCATTATTGCAATTGGACAATTGTATGGGCTTATGTGCACATTCTTAGTAACTGACTTCATGGAGCACAGCCCATTTAAAACTAACACATCTGTCTGCTATTCAAGACTTTACTGCCTTTTATAGAACTTAAAACACTGGATGTTTGACTCAGAGTTTATGGATGTTGTTGAAAGAAACATTTCTTTGAGCTCTATGAAATGCAGGGAATTTCTTGTCTAGCTAAGGACCTGTTAGCTTCTCAGGAAGGACTCTGCTCCATGGAATTAGTCAGTCAGTTAATTAGTTAGTTAAACAGTCAGTTAGTTAATCAGTCAGTTAGCTATCCAGTTAGTCGGTTGGTCGGTCGGTTGGTCAGTCAGTCAGTTAGGTATTTGGTTGGTTGATTGGTTAATTAGTTAAGGAAATGTGCAAAAATGTCATAGAACTCACTTTTCTCTGTGATGTATGTTTCAGTCTTGTACAATATATATATTTTTTGCAACAGCCACAACTTCTGAGCTACTGAAAAATATACAGACAGAATATTCCACAATAAAATTTGCAGTATATTTATATACTGGTACAAGAAATATGATCATAAATGGTGTGACTTATGTTTTATTTTAAGGCTACATGTGACAAAAGAGTGTAGGAGTAGTTATGAGGTATTGGGAAGAATGAAGGAAGTTACTGAATTTAATGTTAAGAGACTTATCAGATTGTATTTTTTTAAAGCTTTTAAGGTATCTGTACTGTGTTTCAGATGCCTTTGTTTAGCTGGTTGCAACATTGAACAGAAAAATGGTGATGGGATCAAAGCAGAAATTACAGCACTAAAATATGGGTACAATGATATATGCAACTTGCTCAGCAGGCTAAGAAATGTATGTTTCCTATCTATAACAGAGTTTTTTGATAAGTTAAACGACTTAAAAAATAAACGATTTTGGTTACTTGGAAATTAGATTTGCATAGAATATGAATAACAACTACCAAAATAGAAATCCACTGACATATTATCATCATAACCTACCTGATGTTTTGTTCAGAGCTAGGGTTATTTTCTGTTTATTTGGTAAGTTTTTAGTTCTTTTTATGCTTATTTAATTCTTTTGTATGTACTTGATAGTCTGAATAAAGGGATACGGTCATATAAAGGAACTTCATTTCTTGTTTTAACACTTTACCATGAATTTGTGACTAATACTCCCTTTCATTTACACTGATTCTTTTACCCTATTCAAAAAATATAGTTTTCTTGATTATCAGTAGATTGCACTAGCATAAAGTTTATAAAGATTCTGTCACTATTTTATGTACATGTATGGTATGAAGACAAATTAAATTATTAATTGCTATTAATTGCTTGTTATGTACATTTGGTTAACAAAAAAATTATGGCTGGAAGTTGAACTTAAAAATGTAATGTTTATGTTTTCTTCAAAATTTTTGTCTCTAAAGGAAAGTTTTGCAAATTAAGGAAGTAAATGTGGTATTGGTCAAAAGTGAGAACTCTATGGGAGTCCCCACATTACAGAAAAATTAATGAACTGGCAGCTGCAATAATCGTCTGGTATGAAATATCAGAAGGCAACAACTTATGAAAGAGCTGAAGTGGTAGGAAACTTACTTGTAATCCCAGGCCATTTTAACTGTATGTTTTGGAATAAATTTTATTGTTTGTGTTACGTGCGTACAAAGTTTATGCTGTGTGGATTATGTGTGATGAGACTGAATGTCATTTTATTGGTTTTATTCTTCAGGGTTCACGCCGTGCAGAGTTCATCAAGCAGTTGATTCCTACCTCCCAACCTCTCACAAGGATAAATATTAAGTTTTTTGGTCATTCTGGTGTTGGGAAATCAACTCTAATCGAATCACTTAGAGCTGGCTACTTCTACAGCCTTTTTCGTAAAAGTAAACCAGCTTCCAACAGTACTTCTGGAACGAGTAAGTTGTAAAATGCCAGAAATGAAAGCAATTGTAAGGTCAGTCAATTTTTTATAAAAAAAAAACTGAATGTATTCAGCAGGTCGCTATATGTTTACTTTGTAATTTTTTCCAAAGATAGATTTAGTAGTAATTAAAATAATTTTAGGTGATCTAGTTTGTGTACAACTTGGATTACAAACAAATTGCCACTGTAACTGAACACTGAGACAAAACTTCATGTGAATTAAATATGCCTTGTTTTTGGTAATTTAAATATGGTATGCTGTGTAAATAAACAATGTGAAGGAACTCAGTAGCTTAAGAATTTAGTAGAAATGCTTAATTTGTGCTTAGGTTTTGGTTTCAGTTAAAATGTTTATCATCTGTAATGAAACGCTGTGAATCCTAACAGTGTTATGCTACTGACAACTGAATTTTTACTCTTGAATTTTTATTAATTATAGATGTTAATAATGTACTGACAGACCAGTTTGTAAGCTTATATGAAGAATGATTCTATGCTTAGAATAGAATATGGGGTGCCACAAGAGGATAACGTGTTGTGTATCAGTATGTGAGTTTGGAATGTGGTGTTTGGGTTAGTCATGTGTGGCAGATAAACAGCTGCAAAGTGGACAGATGATGGTTGATTTGCTTGTTGTTTTCTCTTAAGATAACTGAAAGGCTCAATAAGAGCTGTAGCCTGTACCCTTCTTTTACAGTAACACTTCACATTAAATTTATAAAGACTTTATATACATGTTATTTAGTCATTTCTTTTTTTATTATTGGATTTTTGAGACAATTACTTGAAATAACAAAACTATATAAAGAAAAGAATCAATGCATTAAGGAAAAAATAGAAACACAGAACACAGTAAAGGAAATAAAACAGTACCAGGAATTGTGTCTACAACACATACAGAGGATGGACACAAATAGAATACCAAAACAAGCACTACAATATCAACCAAAAGGATGGAGGAACATAGGACGACCGAGGAAGAGATGGAGAGACCAACTTCATCTTGAGGATTAAGGAACAGGAAACACGCCTAACCCTTCATGAACATGATGATAATGATAATGATGATTGTGTTCTATTCAGTGTTCTCAGAATTGAATTCAGTGTCCCTAATGGTTATTAATTTGGGTACTGGAAATGAGCTGTGTTGTAAATTTACATTAAACCTGAATTTGTAGATCATGGGGGTGGACGATAATCATCTCTTGAAAAATCTCACAGTCAAGTGACACCTAGTGCAAGAAGTCACTTGAGTGTACATTTTGAATTTGTAATAATATAAGTCTGGGAAGCTTATCTTTGTGCTTGTGGAGCACAAACGCATGCTTAACACCATGAGATGTTTCGTAGCTGTCAGGTTCCCCTATTATGAGAGAGATTTTTTAACACTGACAAATGTGATTTTGCCGAACCCTATCAACATGAGAGCTATCTAAAAATCGGACATTTTAAGGACCTCAGTAAGTAACCCAACACAAGGTGTTAAAAAGGGCAGTTATCATTTGCAAGGGAATGACTGGGCACATGTTGCTGTTACAAGGACAGTTGGTCGGCTGACAAATGCTTCCCAATGCCAAGTTCAGAATTTGCCCTGGTACAAGTTACTATCAGTAGAAATAAACAAATTGAAGTAGCCACATACAGAATCTTGTTATTTCACTGTCCCATAGGAGAGCACTTTTGGTCCTACACTTATTCAGATTCTACAGTCTATATTTACAAATATGTAGAGGAGATAAGAAATTTTTATTCATTATATATATATGTTGCTTTATGATCTGTTTTTCTTAGAGTTGTTTGAGCTTAATAAAATGAAGTCTTAATCAGGTTCTATTTGCACTAAAGGGAAGTTCAAGCCTGAAGCTTGGAAGCTTCAGGCTTGAACTTTAGTTTTGATATTGAAATATATGTTAAAGCAGGAAAATTTTAGTTAGTGAAAAATTTTGTTTTTGATATGTTAAATTCAAGCATTATAGTGAAATACACTCTGCCTTTGCATAATGTTATGCTGATCAAATTTATTGCACTTTAACATTGACAAGTAATACTGACCAGAGTTTTGTTAAACATTACCCAGACTCAGGCTAATGTTGTTTGCAGTGTCACATGGTGGCTTCTTAAACAGCCAAGATCTTGGAGATCATAGTGAATTCTTAAGAGGAAAAAGGCATTCCATTCTACATTGTTTCCTTAGGTCAGGGAATGAGGTCTGAACATGACATGTGGGTGTAAGTTTTTTAATCAGCTCTTGATAATAAATAGGTCTGATGGTGGCTTTAAAAAAAAGTCGCGTGTGGGGCCTTTTCGACACTGCAGCCTGTAGGCCGATTGTACCCTTGCTCCAGTGAGTTCCCCTCATTCATCTCCAGAGGCGCCACGCACCACATAGGCATGAGAAACCTCTGCTAGCGAAGGAGGGAACTATACAAGGAATTTTGCTAGCACATTGTAATTCACGGAGGTACTAGGTTCTTTTACATGCCGCAAAGCTGGGACATGGGACAGATTCTTTCACTTCCCCTCCAAAGGAAGGCATGCGGAGGATTTTTCAGATGCCTGAAAAATCCAACGACTTCAGCCAGGTTTGAACCTGTGAACTCGGGTACCAGAGGCCAGCGTGCTAACCACTAGACCACTGAAGCCATCTGATGGTGGCTTAATTGGAGAGCCAAAACCAATAACCTGAAGATTTGTAAATTGTGTTACGCATAACAGTGGTGTTAATTTATGTACTACTTTTTTTCACTTGATTTTGCAATTTAGGAACATGACTCCCCAATGTTTAATAAGGTTTTTGTGTATTAGTATTATTGGTAACAGATGTATGAGTATTTGAAATGGATTCATAATCTGTTCTGTCTTGTAGATGGGTCAACATCCCCAGGTAGTAAAATACAAATTGAAATGGATACAACATCATCACATAGTTCCCTGAGTTTTGGCACCTACAGTTACCAGTATACACGTGGCATTGATGTTCAGCAGGTAACAATTAGACTGGCTTACAAGTTTAAAAAATATTTTTATGAAACATTCTTTTGCATGTGTTCTACAAGTTCTCACTATGAAGATAGTTTCTATGTTTTGATGAAGCATTCAATTTAGGCTCTGTTGTGAAAGTCAACTGGTTTTCTCTTCATGTATACAACTGTAATATTAACTCGTAGTGTTTATGCTTGTTTCTAGCTAATAAAATCTCCATATATTGCATTATTCTTTTTTGCTACTTGCAGTTGTACCTCTTGCCAGTGCTGCACTGTCTGACATAGTGAAATGTCAGTGTACTACATATAAAAACAAATTACAGTTTGTAAAATCTGTCCAACCATACCCAGATAAATTTCATATCTGTAACTTAAATATCTAATGTCACAGTGCAACATTCTTCTGAGAGACATAAATATTTGTTATTCATGTCTAGTAAATAAACCTTTTATATGCATAACATATTCATAGCAGTCTAACACTTGAATTTATTCTGAGCCAGATGAAACTAATCCACGTGGATACATTCTATATCTTTAAGATCAGCTTGATCTTGTTCATCTGCAACGTTGGAAACTACCTAGCTGACTACGTGATCTAATAAGCCAAACCAGTCTATGAATTTTTTCCATTATGAAAACCTCATATCTTGTATACTTCATATCCACTATTTTTAATGTGTTCTATATTCTCAGAATTTTGGCATTTATTTGACATTTTAGGACAGATCTGTACATCTTTATGTCGTTTTACTGTTGTAGGTGTCTATTTCGGGTGTGGGGGACGTTACACTGTGGGAGTTTTCTGGGCAGGACACCTATTTCTTGGTCTATGACCACTTTCTGGGTAGCACAAACTGCTTACATGTTGTGCTCTTCAATCTAGAGGATACTGCTACTGTGCAATATCAACAGTGCTGCTTCTGGCTAGCATTCTTGCAAGCACGGATACCACCCACAGAGCCATTAGGTAACATAATTTATTGTTTCAGTAACAACGCTTAAAGTTGGTCAGTCAAACACAAGTATGTTTTTTTTCATAGCTACGTGTTTTGGTCAAATGTCAACCATCGTCAGGCCACTTTATACAATATTGAAGAGGAAAGCAAAAAAATTTAATGTGTAATAAATCATATAGTTTATGTTTTGTGAGATCCCATAGGTTATCTTATTTTTACAATAAAATTATAGACCTTCATTGGTCGATGAGTAGCCAAATAGTAATTAACAAAGTTACTATGTTTTTGGCAGGTTTTATATCATTACTTTTAAGTGTCACAGGTTTTACGGGTAAATTTATTATATTTGTATATAATATATGCTAATAAAATATGATAATAAAATTTATGTAATAAAATGAAAGTAAAGTAAAATGTAGTCTTAAGCATAGGTTCTTGAGTGTAGATCAGTTGGATTTGTATACATGTCACACCAAGTATAGGGTAGGTTTTTTTGTAACACCATGTGTTTTAGCTGTGCTTGTCACTTGCTTCTATCTTTTCCCCTTTCTATTATTATAATACATCTTTTAATTTTTGAAGTATAAATTTCAATACCAATGTATAACTAAAGGTACATTGTAGAAGAATTGATTATAATGTTGTGTTTACAATCTTGCAATGTGCACTATTCACATTGTCTGATGATCTAAGACTACTGTTTAGTCATTCCCATGATTTAAATGAAAGATCTTGAAATGCGTTGCCACTAGCTACAAATGATTGAACACTAAAGATTCTCTGTAGATTACTTTTTGTGTCTGTGGTAACATATGTACCATCATATTAAATAATATATAGACTTCAGAGTTATATAGCCTGTATACACTGTGCTGTGTCCTAATGAATTTTATGCATAGCTATTAGGGAGAACGGCAAAACAAATAAGATGCTATTCCACCTCACAAATTTTTAGGTCAGTACCTGCTTGATAGGATCAGAAAT
>Ga0209755_10006129_pt1 | contig 13410 bp, 7 predicted proteins | sample TergutCo191P1_FD_187301 | JGI IMG/M metagenome (GOLD analysis project Ga0209755, IMG submission 187301) | Cornitermes sp. P1 segment gut microbial communities from Petit-Saut dam, French Guiana - Co191P1 (SPAdes) (version 2) | ecosystem: Host-associated > Arthropoda: Insects > Digestive system >... | reverse complement strand
CTGTGTATATATATATATATATATATATATATATCTACACACATACATGAGCGTATTGCAAAATACTGTGTAAAATAACTGTTAGGTATGAGATCACATCACCATTAAAGAATGAAAATTGTATAAGAGCTAGTGTTCATGTATTTTTATTTTTATAGTTATGAGTGTAGCATGATTATGGCATTTTAAGCTGAAACATGTAGCTTGTACAGTTAAAAACAAATGGTTTTGTTTTATCAGTAAATTGAAGTTTTGTTGGACTGTCTACCTATGAACGAAAAAAACCAAACAGATTAATGGTTGCACTGCACGTTTATGCGTGTATAATTCGATCCACTGCTTGTAACATTTGAGACACATTACTAGTATAGTGTGCACCCAACCTATGTGCCTTTTTGGTTCAGTGCTGTCAAATGTCAGTATGAAGACCAGCTGCCCTGAGTGAGATGTTTATTTTATTGTCATCAGTCCCTCCAGACAAATACTGCAATACTGTCTTAAATTATGCCACAGCTATGTCCTTTCACATTGTTTCCAGTTAATTATTCACTGATTGTCCCACCATTTGATGCTATGTGGTGTTTTTAGCTAAGTAAAGCTGTCCTATTACAGGCATGGAAAAGCCCTGAGGGCTCCAGGAGGCTGAGGTTCCCAGAATTTCTAGACAGTATATGAAGGTGGTAAGGTTTTTGGCTGTATGTGTTGGCCCTGTTTACACACAGGATATATCCCTGGTACTCATTTCTATTAGAGATGGAGTCAACCCCAGGGCCATAGTTCAGCTGGAAGGATTAGGTCAATGATTAATCCCAAAAATGACCCCATCGGGAATTGAATCCACAATCTTTTGGCTTGTAACACAGTGCCTCAACCAACTGCGCTACTGCAAACTCCGTGCTATATAATGCCAGTTGTTGAACATTACTTTAAATAAGCTATAAATAAGGTCGAGGATTTTCTTTTATTTTGGTGGTTGCAGGTACATTTTAAAAGTTACATTTGATAATGAAGAGTCATCTGGAATAGTGTATGTGTGGATTGGGTCCAAAGCAGACCCGGATGAGGCACGGCTTATAGAAGAGATAGCAGAAGAAATGTTCAATAATGTGAGTAGAAACAGCAGTGGTGTGCCATGTTGCACACTAATGTTCATCAGATTTGTTCATGTTTTTTCTTGGAACAGAGTGATGGAATTGTACTTGAAGCGACTGCTTACATTTGAGGATGCCTTTTATGTAGGGAAAGATGTCATACCCTACTGTGTGTAACTTAATGTGGTAAAGAACTTGGGATAGGTGGGCTAAATATGTACCGGATTTGTTGCTATTAGCAGATTGCAGTGACTGTAGAGTTAGGTGCTTCTGGATTGTTGCATGGCACGAAGTGTTTCTGGAATGCAGGTGATGGGACCAATAAGTTGTCAAGAAATGATCATCGTTGTCGTCATCAGAAGTTATCTCACCATCACTCTGACATCCCAGTAGTGTTGCATTCTGGGGATACCAGTACCACCTGAATTGTCCTCATATAGCACCACCCAGAAGGCATGGACAACTTAAGGAATGCTATGGACATAAGTGACTTTGTCTCCCATCCATAAATGATTAATTTTAACAAGTTGATGCTGTACAACAGACTGAAGCAACTGATTCTGACATGCAGTCACAGTAAAATCCTGAAATCTTGTGCACTGATTTTCTTCATTTAGGCATCTCCACACATTAAGAAGATACAGTTCCATAATTTGCTTGAGAATGTTGTAAAAAGGACAAAAGTAATTTCCTATATTGTGTGAACTGTGTTAAATCTGGTAGAAAATGATCCGAGTTAAAAAGTGGGTGTTTTGAACATAAAATGTATTAACACTGAAACAAAAAAGAAAAGAGACTTTAGTCAACCTGAATAAGTGGCAAGAGGAAGAAAGTGACTGACATCATGGAACAGAAGCCTTCCTGGGAAGCTAAATATCACTTAAAAATTCTCACAGTAATGAGCCTGCAGTGTCTGTGACCTAAATGTTCATTACTGTTTTTACAAGAGCCCACCATTTGTTTGTTATGCAGAATTATGTTTGCTTCGTTTTTGTTTTGTAGTTGCAAGAATGAACCCATGTGTAATCAAAAGTTAATGTAAATGGCCCTCCTGGAACATGCCTTATGTTAACTGAAACTTGTTACAGCCATGGATAGGCTTCCAGACACTGAATGAAGGTGAGGAGCCAGATAATTTCTTTTGGTTGGCTCTTGGTGGCCGGAAGGAATATGATAAAGATGCTGATTTTATGAACTACACACGCCTGTTCCGATGTTCTAACGAAAAGGGATACTTCACAGTTTCAGAGAAATGTTCAGATTTCTGTCAGGTAAGTGTATATACAAGCATACAGCTTTTCTGTGTCATACTACCAACCTAATACAGAATACACAAGGATAATATGATGTTTGCTGTATATTCTTGCCAGTATGTATGGTAGTGATAGTTGATAAAGTAGTGTGCAAACACTGTAATAAGAGTTTTGAACCCTGTCTGAATCCTCATTTGCAAGTCTTTTTTAAATAGATGAGTAAATTTCGATTTCTTAACTGTAATTTTCACTACATCATAGCACATGATGCATAAATCAGTTTATGTTGTTTTGTTCTCTCATGACCATTAGGAGAAAACATAACATGCTGTTGAACTTCCAGTGCTTTCCATGTTTTGTGACATATGTGCATATACATATTATTTTCTGATGATGGTAATGGGTGACTGCAGTCTGAGGGAATTGTCATGTAACTAGCAAACTCCATGGAGCAGATTCTTTCTTGAGAAGCTAATAATTCAGCTAGCAGGTATTCCTCATGCTTTTTGGACCCATAAGGTTCATTACTGTATTCACATGAATCCCCCATTTTCAGTCAGATTTAATTCATGCCATTCCATTATATTTCTTAAAGATAATTTTAATATTGTGTGCCCATCTGTGCCTTTGTTTTCCAAATGATCTCTTTCCTTCAGGTTTCCCCACCAAAACCCCATATGAATTTATTTTCGCCCCTACATGTACCACATGTCTGGCCATCTCATTCTCCTTGATTTTATCAACCAAATATTGGATGAGGAATACAAATCGTGACAGTATTCATGATGCTTTCTCCAGCGTCCTATTACTTCCTCTCTTTTAGACCCGAATATCTTCTCCAGCATCCCATTCTTGAACACACTGAACCTTGTTACACTCACTGCACCTTTCCTATATCTTGGAGGCAAGTCAGGAGACCTTTGTTAGAATCAAGGAATGCTAGAAATTGTGTAGCAAAACTGACTATGTAGTAAATATAAAGGAGATTCTGTGGATGAGCTGAAGGTTCATAGCTTTTAATAGCTGCTGGAAGGGGAATTTGCCTGAAGCAGTTAGTGACTTGTGGGGACTGCCCAGCAAACTGGATAAAGTAAGGAAAATCTTGGTGTTAGCCTGTGAAGTTCCAGGCAAAAGATTCCCACATTTTGAGGAGGCTGATATCCAGGAAGTTCTTGGCTGTCATGCAGCTCAGTTAATTGAGGGGGACCTTGAAACAGCTGACATGGCTCAGTGAATCACTACACAAAGATTCTGACACTGTTGTGGAGAGGTCTTAGCGACTACTGGTGGTCTGAAGAAAAGCTTCCAGATGGCAAATGACTTAGTCTACCATCATGTGTATATGTGCATGAAATTTAAGCAAGAAATGGAGGCTGTGATGGCACCATACAAGGAGGTTTATAGGGCATACAGAAGAAGGCAGAGTAATTAAAGATCATCTCTTTCTTCATTAAATCTTTTGTCTCCTGCTGTTATGCAGTCAGGTTCATTCATTCATCCTAATAACTTTCAGCCAAGCTTCACAATAAACACTAACACAAATGTTATTGTGTTTATTAATGCTTAGTTTACATGTTATCATTTTGTTTGTCTTTGGTTCCCCTAACCCATTTTTTCCCATAATATCTTTGAGAACTGCAGTTTCACTATTCATTGGATTTTTCAGCAGTGTAGCCTGTACTCATGGCAAGGGTCTAGTGTCTCTTTGGCATCACTTTCATATATCCAGTGGTCACTTTGTGGCACCGTGGTAGTAAATAATAGAATATTGCTCATGGGAATGTACAGGATGTATCTGGAATGCTTGGAGAAACTTCAGGAGTGAGTTCACCATACCAAAACAAGGAAAATATTGATGTCAATGTATGTCCAAAAACATTTACATTTCCAAGGTATACCCCAACAATATGTTGGCTGTAATAGTGTGGTTTATGCCCCATGGGGCTCCAGCACATTTTAGCCAACCTGTGCGAGATGTACTCAATAATACTTATCATGACAGATGGATAAGTGTAGCAAGAGCAGTTGCATGGTCCCAATGTTCACCTGACCTCAGTTCTACAGATTTTTATCTCTGGAGGCACTTAAATTTCCTAGTGTATTCAACTCCAATTGAAAATGATGAAACACCTCGACAACATGGTTTTTATGCCTGTCAAACCTTTAGCAGCAACACCAGTATCTTTGAAAGGGTGCAGCAGTCTATGATCAGGCATGTGCATGTGTGCATTGATTCAGGTGGAGGACATTTTGAACATTTGTTGTAATTTGTGACTTCATAAACAATAAGAACTCAACAGTTATTAAATTGGGAATGTGTACTGTAAATGTGTTATGTCAGTTGTAAATAAAATATTTCATAGTTAAGGTACGAATTGTGAATGTAATCTTTCGGTGAAACTCAAAAACCTCTCATATCCAGACAGACATTTATATGAACTTTTTTCTTTGTTTTGATGTCATTAACTCACTCTTGAAGTTTGTCTACATATCTTAGATACATCCTGCATATGTGTTACTCTTCTTTAATGTATGATCATATCAATACAATTTATTTGAAGATAATTGACATGAGGAAATGTTTGTTTTGATAGTCAATAATTATTTACCACTTTTAAGAATTACACATTTCTTCACTACATTACAGAAATGTTTGTGAATTCAGACTATCTTAACTGTTACGTTGCAGGATGACCTAGCAGATGATGATATTATGCTACTGGACAATGGTGAGCAGGTGTTTTTGTGGCTCGGTGCCAAATGCAGTGAAGTAGAAATCAAACTTGCCTACAAATCTGCACAAGTAAGTTAAATTTACTACTACTACTGCCCTTGTAAAGTGGAACTGGCTAATGATTGCCTTCTAGTGTCAGCAATCTGCCTGCCTCAATATATGAATATGTACTCCTGATTGGAATTCATGAAGTGAAATTCAGTCTGCTCCCCCCCCCCAAAGTCAAAGTTCTTCCACTATCTTCTTCACTTACAGAATTTGTAATGTAGATTTTCCAGTTAAAATCTTCAGAAAATCTCATGTTCAGTCTAAAGTGTACCGAAAACTTTAAGGTAAAAGATAGAATAAATAGAATAGGTTCAGAGGACTTGCATATTGTCTTGTACTTGTTTTAAATATTGGTGTTATGTTCAGATACCTCACATGTATGTATGTGTTTGATTGACAGGTATACATCCAACATTTACGAGTGAAACAGTCAGATAAACCTCGCAAGCTTTACCTCACATTAAAAAACAAGGAATCAAGAAGATTTACAAAATGCTTCCATGGTTGGGGATCCCACAAAAGGCCACCTGAATAATTTAGATACGCAGAGGATCATGGACTGTGGTGACATATTTCATGGCTTACAAGTATTTTTGTAATTATTCATCATCATCCAGTGATCATTCACTGTCCTGTGGGAGTGTTAAGATCTACATCTGAACAAGCAGTAAACTTGTTTGCACAAGTATGTTATTTTGCACCTTAATATGTTTGAAGTTACTTTGTGGACAAATGGGTATTAAAGGATACGCAAAACAAACATGAATGTATTTTCAGGATAATCATTTCTAACAGTGGTATACAAAAATTGGAACTCCTTATTCCTGTACTACTCACAGTATCTACAGGGACCCTTCAGTTACCCAGTCTAAATGGGGCAGAAGGTTGGCCCAGAAAAGCCAATAAGTCAATTGTTTGGAGTCTTCTGTTGTAGCGTAGCCCATAGATACAAAGTTAGGAAACTAAATAAGTAAATGTAGGCAGTGCTTTAGTGCAGTAACAGTATAGTGTAATCTTGATATAGAATAAGAAAATCAGTAAAAAAATGTAGCTGCTTCAACTTCACAAAGTTTGACCTGCGATGTAGGCCTAACTAGACCTAAGCTAGCCTAAGTGTTATTGATTTGTAAATGTAGTTCTGTAGGCAGCATAGTTGGCCCCATAAAAATACAGTGCTACATGTTACTTAAATTCTGGCTTAAAATTGTTGTCCAGTAATTTCTCTGGGGGTTCAGAAAGGACATCGTCAGCGATGGCAGTATTTGGGATGTTTGATCCTGAATGCAGTGATGCAACATCAAGAGCACTGAAGAAGGGACAGGTTTGAAACAAGAATTGGTCTTTTTTTGTATGAAGTTTTCCCTCCATGATAAATAAATCATCTCTTGGAAGGTCTGAAAGGGTGGGTAAGTTAATGTAGGGGTTTTTTTAAATCTGAGTGAGTGAGGGTTCATCACTGTTAATATGTAATACGTTTTTTTAATCCAACATGCCAAATTGTACCTAAATATTGTATTTTAACATTTCTGTAGAACTCATGTTTGTAATATGGGAACAGGGATTTCCAGTCTTCTGACAGGCAATTGCTAGCCACATTTTTGTTTTAATGGTTTTTTTGGTGTTGCAATAGGGGATTTGAAATCTCTGGTTGCAATGGACTGGCAGCTGTGTGTTGACTTGGTTGTAGTATTATTAATGTTGTAAAGGAAGCAGTTCTTGGCCAGTTGGACCAAACACATACACTGATATAAAATGCAGTGCATGTCCAGTAGAGGTCAGTGTATAGTGTAAATAATAATAAACATTTATATTATGGTAAACAAAAATGTCTATGAAAATATTATATATTTAACTGGAATGCACTTTAGAAAAGAGAGAACATGTGGACACAAGTATCAATAAAAAGACTGCATTTTTCTCAGTTCATTGCAGTCAAAATGAAGCTAGAATATATGTAAGGTATGAGAGTTTGTGGCAATGATGATTCATACTGTGGTCTCATGAATTATGACACAGTGTAGTGTAGAACTAAAGCCTTGGGTTCCTCCACAACATTGGTATACACCTACAAGATTGAAAGCCAGAGAAAGCTGTGTGGTTGAAACCTGAGCCTCAGTTTCTGACATGCACATGTTAAGTGGCAGCCACAGGTTGCCTGTTTGTAACACTTTAGTGCAAACAGAACACTGGTGAGTAGTGTTCATCTGTAAGTCAAGGATATACATTTAATCCACAATGTGTTTTATCTTGGCAACAGTTTGTTCTACAAGTTTTTGGTGTTACAGGCTTTTAACAGTCGGTACTTTCACAGTGTTCCATTTGTACCCTTGCTGGATCTGAAGTTTGCATTGTTTGATAACAAACCATCTTTATGTACAGATGATGTTACATGGTTGTGACACACAGGATTTAAGATTATTCTTTTGGACTTGTTCATTTGCCCATGTATTTTAAAATTGCTGTGTTTTGGAAACTATTTCTGTCCATGGTGCATGTTCACCTAATGGAAATAGGGCTGGGACAATGGGCAAAGTCTTGCAGATTAGTTTTAATCGGCAATTCAGATCACTGTCAAAAAACTTTTGAACTCACTTTGACATATGTTTGTGTTGAGTCACTAAAAATGTTCAGATATTCTTGAGATGAAACAGAATATTGTGCCATATCTTTCTTCTTACCCTCACTCCTCCATGCCCCCTGGTGACACTCTTCTAAACTAGCATTTTTTTTTTTCTCTTCCACGTCTTCATCTTAGGGAGGACACTCAGTGCATGGCTGTTGACCATTTTGGTCCTCAAAATTCCATCTTGTCTTGCTAAATTACAATTTGATTCTGTGTACAGCATGCCCGGTGTTGAGGTTCCACTGCTAGCCTCATTGTATCCTGGTGTGTGTTTATTGGGTGCATTTATGGTTTCACCAGGCACAACTTGCAGGGATTACGAGAATGGAACTCTCCCCTCCATTTATATATTTATTCCTGTTGTTTGTAGATACTTGGCAAGTACTTGATTGTCTACCTATACAATAAATCATTATAGAACACCAATTCTACAGGCTGTTTAACTTTGTTTATTTTGTGTGTGTGTGTGTGTGTAACTTGTTCTGGGCCCATGCTTCCACAATGGCTGGAGGAAGCCAAAGTACATGAACAATGGAGATGGGTGCAATATCAGGTAAGAAACTATAGAAGAAGTCAGCTTCTCTACGTAAGTCACATACTTGTTACTGTCATAAGAAAATTGTGTTTTAACAATTGAAAGAACAGTAAACTTAACCATGTAAATGTCAAGGGCCTTGAAGTTAAACTTTCATGATTAGAATTAATGTGTAAGTTGCATGGTTCACTTTGAAATGAATAGTAAGATTAGTTTTTGGGAGAGTGACACCATGTGGTCAGTAGGTAAGTACCTATGTTTTAGTGGAACCTGCAGCCTTCGTAGTACAAGATGGGGCCACTGGATGTCTCTAAACTTGTGTTCCTGAATCTGCTTGATCTGTGATCCAGATTATGGCAATAGCTTTGTCTGGCGACCCCAGGAGTCAGAAATAAAAGACAAGTATAAAATTAAAAAATATTATTGTGTGTAATGAATGGGACATTTCAATTATTTAATGAAATGAAGATACAAATACATGCATTGACATTCTTGTACATAAGCCCACATCTGTACTGTGAGTGCTCTTATGACTCATATCTAGAATTAGTCTTTATAATCTTGTAGTAATTTTGGATTTTTTCATGTTTTATGAGGTATTCAAATTGAGAAAATCTTGGCAACTGTGTGATAACCTCAGCAAAAAAAAGGTAATTTTGTGTGGCTGATCTGATCATTTTTTGTTGAGAGGCTAGGAAACCTAGTAGTCATCGGTCTGTGTCACTTTTTATAATATGATGGTAAAGCCCACATTGGTACATGGTCACTAGAAGTGTGTACATTTACCAAAATACTGCTTTTAATACACTTATCAAAACAGTATAAGTTTGTAAACTGCAGATTCATGATATTGTTTTGTGACACAGAATATCTTTATGACATAATTTTGGGTCATGACCCATAGGTTCAGAAACACTGCTCTAAATGTTGGTATCTATGTACCAAACTACATGGTATTACATCCTAGAAGACTTCCATCTAGAATTGGTATGGTCATGGTGTTGATGTGTGTAAAAATGGGTTCACTGACACCTAAAAATTCTAAATCTACAGCAAATTCAACCCTTTAAAGACAAAGCAGTGCGCTGTAAACAGTATCCACCTTGGTTACGAAAACCATTCTGTTCATGCTGTATATGGCAAAAGTTGCTGTTTGTTCCGAGACCCACACAAAACAAAAAGCAGTGTCAGCACTACATAGAATTTTTGACAGATAAACCTTGTGGTAGTTACCGCTAGGCTTAACATGTGTACATTTTTATGTAATTTCTTGGTTGCAGGATGTGACAAATTTTAAATAGTACTTCTGTCTTTATACGCTGCCCTCTGTGGCAGCCAAAATAATGTAGAGGTTCGTTTAAATTTAGTCCTCTTATTTCTTATAGAGATCCTGTGTATGTCACTGTAAAATAACAGGAACTGGTACGTAAATACGTAAAGGGCACATCTCAAAAGATGATTGTGGTATTTATGTATGTGATACATACAGAATGGTAAAAAAGTAACATTTCACCTTGAATTAAAGTTGCGAGTTGCCATGGCAAGTGGATTTATCTGGGTTTGTAAGGGTGTTAGTGCATGAGTAAGTGAACCTTGATGCGGGAGTTACTGAAAGATTTGAACTGTATTTCCACCATGGTGTGTTTTCAGTTTGGGCAGTTTTTAAAATATACAATACAAAGGTAGTATGAAACTGTAAATGCTGCTGATGCACCACCACATACTTACCCTTCCCAGTTTAACTAAATAACTAGCTAACTAACTAACTACACTGAGCAGAGTCCTTCCTGATAAGCTAAAAAGGTCCTCATCTGTTATAATTTGAACAGTGAACAGCCTTGAAAGCTTCTAGTAGTTTTATTGTGATCCCTGGATGATGGTCATTTAAGTCAAAACATGTTGGATCAGTTGTAAATAAATGGAATATTGTGTACCCTGTTGGTTTATTTTCATCATGAAAATCAGATTTTGCCAAACAATATGATACAAATTAATTTTTTTTTCATTACACTGAATTTCTGAAGTGAAAGCCAGAACATTTACTATAATTTAAGTGTAACTTGAGATATTAAGATAAACGGACTACCATTTGGCAACTACAGCAGTCAACCTTTCTTTTAATGGCTGTTGGCAAGTAACAGTAAATTTAGTATGCACTGTACTGTACATGAAACAAGCAGAAACGTGTACTCTGCTGACGATGTTATTAATTTCCTTGGCAGCATCACCATATATAATGGCTAAAACTTTAAGGTACATAATTAACAGAAGGGAATGGAAGTGGAGACCCAAATCACATCTAAAAACTGTGTCATAATGCTTCCATGTTGCTTTTGAAGCAATGACTACTCTGTGTACTGACAAATTTATGGGATGTATCTCACATATTACTTTCAGGCGTCCCCTGTAGGGTGTACAGTAGAAAACAGAAAAGTTGCAGTTTTTTACACAGTACATCAGGAGTTTCAAATTCGAATCAAACACAAGTCAGTCCAGTAACTAAAAAATCATGTCAAGTCATATGTTCTTTTGAACAGCATAATTTTAATTGTCTTAAAATTAACACTAGTAAGAATCCTACATATTTGCTACTACTACTATTTCTTCTTCTTCTTTAAATTTCATTGATATTGGTCTGCTATCTCTTCAGTAATGTATGTTGCATGCTACCTGTCCCTGCTTGCTCACATATCCAGTACAACAATACCTCAAGCAAGTTACTGGGGAAAAATCTGAATGTTTTGCTACAAAAATCACCAGATTACAAAACTGGTCAAATCTTATCTCACCTACTAAGTAAACTGGCTGAAAACTTGGCATCTTTTGGAATGGGACAAGGTTTCTATCTTCTGTGAGATATTACTAAAAATCATTCGTGTCCCCTGTCAAATGAGATCAGCTTTTTGTCCTACTAGTCATAAGGGGAAAAATGTCCACGCATGTGAATGCTACTGAACATTTCAATGATTCTGATCCAAAAGGACCTGAGCATAGGAAATTTTTCTTGTGACAAGTAGGCATGAAAGTCTTGCAATTCTGTTTCAGAAAACTTCTGTTTCAAGATTAGTATCGCATTTCAAATTAATTCTGTAGTTATGTAAAAGTCTGCCTGTAAAGGTAAAGCAAACAAAAGAAATTCTGGTTCCATAATTTTTAAGTCCTGGTAATCTTTTGTCGAACTCTTCTCAAAGCAAAAGAATGGGCTGGGAATATTGAAGAATATGCTCAGAATAAACAGGGTCAAGAAATATCAGGTGTGAAAAGTGAAAGAGGTTATGCAATTTAATTATCACACATTAAAAGCTTGAGAGACTGAAGGCTTTGTTATTTTCATACATTTGGTAATGTGCTAATGTTCACCTTGTAGATCTCGGTTAAGATTATTCAAATGACCAGTCACATTCATGTACATCAAGTGCTAGATCGGAAGTCAATCCCTAATCATGCAATTCTCCAACATTTCCACTCTTTTCCATCAACAATGTAATCTCATGCAAGAAACTGTACCAAACCAGATTTCTAACTTAAGCACCTTACATTAGGTCATTAATTTATTTTACTGTATCTTAACTTCTTCCAATAATGCTACAAATTCACAAAGATTAAGGGAAATTGCATGAATAAAATTCACAGTTTAAAAACAGGTCCAGTTTGACTCACTTCCCAACTATCTGTGTGTAGATGCTGCTTGATGAAGAATAGAGTGGAGAAAAGTAATGAAATAATTCCCTCACATTCTTTCATTGGGTTTTTAATGTTGCTACAATGCCATTATTCTTGACAATTGAAACCAGAGAGCCATCATTCACAAACCCAACCATTTTTTCCATAAGAAGCTTAAGTCTGTTTACAGGATGTACAAAATGTGATAAAAATTCATCAGCACCTGCTTTTTCTTGCATAGGGACTACTTGTAACAGCTCTTCCATTAACTGAAAGTTGTCATTAGTATCTCTAATAAAGACAGCAAGCTGTGCAACATGTGACATCTCTGTTGTCATAAACTACAACTGAAAATGCCACAAAGTATTTACACTTCCCTTCAAGTTAACATTTTATATCTCCTGCCAAACCATCCACATGTTCAGCCATGTTTGAAGAAAGACTGATATTAAAAAATAAAAGCTTATCGGGACAGAATTTCTGCTGCCTTCATTATACACCCCTTTTCACACTAACCACCCTTAATTGGTTTTGTTGTCTTAGTGATAATTTGTGACATAATAAAACTTGCTTCAACTGCTGCTTTATGTTAGTCATTCTCCTGCTGCAAATCACATTTAAGTTTCTTTGTCTTCCTATAAAGAACACCACATTTATCTGTATATAATAGGTTGTAATGGCAGTGCAAACTGTATACTTGTGGAGCTGAAAAAACATTACTGCAAATGAGATGAACAATTACCACATTATGCTGATAATATACATACCTTGTCATTAATTGTTGGTTGAATAAAGGCAAAATAAATATGAACATAATGCACTGTATGTACAATATTAAGATGGGAGGTGACATGTTCAAGGCACCAGCACTAGATTAACATTACACTCTAAACTATTTTACATAGGCTTTTTCATATCACATATTTAAGTTTATTTCAATAAAAGGACACACTGATCAAATGCTCATATAGTACTATTTTACACAGTATAAATAAATTTCATGCCTCAAGAATATAAAGAGTTTAATTGGTACTATCACCATTACACTAAAAGATGAATGAACATTACAGTATACTATTTTGCAGGCCACAGGAAAGCTCCCTGCAGTAGGAGTAATTATACATGATCATACTGAAGACAGTACTTCAAAGCAAATATGAACTCATTTTATTTGTAGAAAAAACTAAACTTTGACTTGGAAATGATTAATGCAGTAACTTTCAGGACTCTGAGTTATAAATCTCTCCTGGATTTAAAACAATACTAATTGGTACTTGTACCATAACCTGCTAAAATGCATATTTAGGTGCAGCTTGTGCCATTTGGTGGTTAAAGATTATTGTTTATTTTATGGTGCTATAAGTATCTCTTGACTGTGCGGCACTGAATAAAATTGGAAAGAGTGTAGAAAGAAGTGGTTGTGACTTAATTTTTTAAGGTACTACATTAGTATTAATGTGGAG
>Ga0209755_10006128_pt1 | contig 13411 bp, 14 predicted proteins | sample TergutCo191P1_FD_187301 | JGI IMG/M metagenome (GOLD analysis project Ga0209755, IMG submission 187301) | Cornitermes sp. P1 segment gut microbial communities from Petit-Saut dam, French Guiana - Co191P1 (SPAdes) (version 2) | ecosystem: Host-associated > Arthropoda: Insects > Digestive system... | reverse complement strand
TATGCAGTCGTTTCAGGGGGATTATTCCCCACCGCTTTGCTGTCGAATATTTCTTTTACCCGTTTTATCAGCGCCATCGGGCTGAATGGTTTTGTGAGGTAATCGTCACTGCCAAGGTCAATTCCTGTTGCATAATCCAGGTCACTGTCCCTTGCGGTCAGCATTATTATAGGCACCGAGCTTTTTTTACGCAGTTCCTTGCACACCACAAAGCCGTTTGTGCCCGGCATCATCACGTCTAAGACCACCATGTCAGAAGGCTTCTCGGCAAATGCCTCCATGAGCGAGTCGCCGGTAATGAAGTCTTTCACCTCATAACCCGCGCTCTCGAGAAATGTTTTAATTGCAACCCTTATATTGTCCTCATCGTCCGCTATGTAAATAACTTTCTTATCGTCCATGCCCTCTCCTTATTTCGCATTTTTGCCATTTTATCAAAAATGCTTGAAATAATCAACTGTGAGGCAAAATCATTTGCCGCTTGACGTATAGTCCTGCGTAGGTTCGGCACAGTATGATGCAAGCGCCTGTGTAACATATTGATTTAAAGTGATTCCATCTTTAGCCGCCTCTTGGCTGAGTTTCTTGTGCAGAGAGGAGTCAAGCCTCACGTTAAATTGACCGCTATATGCTTTTTCAGGCTCTTTTCCATATCTATGGCATAAGTCTAAATAGTCATCAACTGCCTCTTGGAATGCAGACAAAAGTGTGTCAACGTCAATAGCTTCAAATGTCACCAAGTCGTTAATTCCATGTATTTTACCGTGAAACACACGGTCGTCAGCGCTAAATTCAACTGTTCCAAGATGCCCTTTATATTCAAGATAACTCATATCTCGCCACTCTCCTTTAGTTTTTTGATAACATCTCTCACAAGATATGATTTAAGAGTGTCGTCAGGGTGCGGCTTGTCCAATCGTATAATGCTACTATTGGCAGGGTTAAAAAAAGCCACTCGCGAACCGGAAGTTTTGCCTTTGTTGTCCGAAATGTACCCTAGGCCACTCAAAAGCGTTGAAAGCTCCTTAAATGTATAATCTTTCGGTTGCGACAGCAGTCTCGCAATTTGTTTATCTCGTTTACTCATAGGAACTCCCGGTAACCATATTTTAGTTACATTTTACATCAATTACATTAGCTATGTCAAGTGCTTTTTAGCCGCTTTGCCGATTCGTAGCATAAATCATGAGGCGCTCCTCTTTCCGATTTGCGGATAATAGTGAACATCGACGTGTACATTCTGACCGACTATCTCTTCACATGCTTGACGTGACATGAACTTCAAGCGACTTCACCCTACCTCGCAGTCCTGTGCAAAGCGCATCGCGCCGGGCTTCGTCTACGAACATCGAGTCGGACAGGATTTCTCGAAACTCTTCGTCAATACCGTGTAGTGCCGCAAAATCAAGCCACTCAAAAGACTTGACCAACTTAATCTGCTCTACGTGGGTCGACCTGAAAGGCTTGCTCGGGAGTTTTCTGTCGGACTTAATTAAGTGCACGGCCTTATCGTGCCACATCGAAGTCCCACAATCATAAATAGGTGCCGCACCAATCCACTCTAAAGTGTTTGCATCACGAATCACACCGAAGTTATTTGCGTGCCTGTCTACGTTGACAATAATATAATCCAAGGTCAACATCATATCAATCAAATCAGAAACTCCTGCGATGCCTAAGATCTCACAGCACCTCAGATAATGCTGATAGTATGATATGCTGTTTGGCATTTTTTGTGTTTGCATAACGTGCCATGCTGAAATAAGTTCTGTATCTCTTGTAATAAAATCATCGCATACACTGTAGGGGTATTCATCCATAATTGTCAGAGTGTAGGGGATGTACGGGATGTTGAGCCTGCGCATAATTGCGCTTGCTAGTACTTCGTTGTATGGCTCTTGCTGGATTGCGCCACTACCACCCTTTATAAGTCGGCGTTTTCCGTCTGAAATAATCCACTTCTTTTTAAGCCAACCATCAGATGTATTGTCGGGCGACATTAAATCAATCTCGCCTCCTTTGGGAATTTCCCCGAACAGGATGTTCCCTACGTCGTCGGAAAATGGATTATCAAAAAAATTTACGTCTTCCCACTTTATGTCTAATTTTTCAGGTCGCACCCAGTATTGGTCTGATAGGCTCAGCCCGTAACACTTTGTCAGTAGCAGCTGCGGAGTTGGTATATCCAGCTTTTCAAGCGCATCGCGTATACCCGAGCGACTTGCGGGAATACTCCGCCCAAGCCACCAACTGTTTAGCCTTCTTCTGTCAATTATATCGCCTTTTTGAAGCACACCGAGCGGCATACGCTCCCGAGAATATTGCTCATTGACTTTAACTATTGTACCTGTATCTTCATCAATGTCCAGTGCCAGGACCGGGTGTTCTCTGTGGTGCAGAATGTATTCCATAGTGGGCCGCCTCCCTCCGTGCGATTACTGCTATTTTGACGAGTCGATTTTCTTTGACTTCACCCATAACACAACATACACAACAAGCGAAACCATTATCAGTGGAAAATAATAAATACTTGTAAAGAAAATAGTAGCATACCATGGAAAGCTTGTCCCCCCTGCTCCGGAGGAATTATAACTTATTATAGCATTGATAGATATATGAGCAATCGCCACAACAATAATGAGTAGCAATATTAGCAGAGATATTCTTTTCGCTTTCATGATTAATTTAACCCCTAGTGTAAATGATGTGTGTGTGCCAAGGACAGCTAGGCATAAACGTGTAACGCTATAACGGCAAAAGCCGAAGTCTGGCGTTTTTCATATCAATCGACAGAATTGCACCTTTTTCTAAATCCTCAGCGTTTCTCTTAAGTGCAATAGCGATTAACTCGACCGCTTGTTGAGCGTGTATAATAGACGCTCGTATTTGTACTATGCTTGGTTTTCTTTCATGTGTGGAAGATAAAATAGCACTAAAATCTAAATCACATGTAAGTATGGTGTAGTCATTAGTGCGAGCATAATCCATTATCTCTGTATCCTCAGCGTCGCAGGCACCTATTTCTGACCACCGAACGACACTCAATCCTCTGGCTAATAGAAGATCAAGGTAGCGAAGAGGAATATTCATATCAAGGATAAGCTTCATGCGGGTACTACCAATTCCTCTCTTGAGCCGACCGCCCAAGCCGCATAACGCAATGCTTCGGCAATATCTTCGGCACATATGTCTGGATATTCTTCGAGCAAATCATCGATTGTTGTCCCTTCGCTAATCAACATAAGAATCATTCCGACAGTGATACGCGTTCCCGAAATACAAGCTTTACCACCCATTATGCCAATATTGCAACTAATTCTTTCAAACTGTTCCATAAAAATGACCTCACAATGTTTTATACCTTAAATTATAGCACAACTATAACTAAGTTGGAAGTTTTATTGTTATTTTATGCTGGACTTTCCGGAAGAATTTCCAGATATCATAACAAGACAAGCGAACCCTCCCCTATCTTCTTCGCTCATCTCTCATACCACTTTATCTCACCGCCTGCAAGTTCGATGTCAAAAGAGTCATTGTCGGTGTAGACTGTGCAACTGCGTTTTTCGTAGGAATTATTGCACACGCAATATTTTCCTGTTTGCGGGTAATAATGGACATCGACATGCACATTTGAAACAGACCATGTTTTGAGATTCTTTTCTTGCTTTATACTCCACAGCACAGCTCGCATAAATAGGTCGGAATTTTCAGGACCGTATGGCAATCCACCAATATAGACTGTTCTACCGTTAAAATACTCATTAGCTGCAAGCTGAACTTCTCTATCTCGTACAGATAAAACCTGAGTGCCTTCAAGTGCATAAATGTTCTGAGTTCCTTCGCCAAAATCTATCTCTGCCACATTGACACCCTCAGTTATGAAGTGGGAAACTTCGTCCCAATTATATTTATCATATCCGAGTGTGAATCCGTTTTCCTGTTCAACACCAAGAGCTGAAGCTAGTTGCAAAGTGCGGCCCTGCCACTGATGTCCCGATGGCTCACCAACACCAATAAACCCGCCCCCGCGAGCGATGAAGCTCCGCACAGCGGTGATAATTTGCTCATCTCTCCAAAGCTCCCCACCTGTGTGAGCTGTATCAGCATTTCCAACATTGACGATAACATCAATGTCATCTAGAATATGAGGGTCTTCAAATAAATCATCAAAGCTGATAAAACATACATCAACAGGAGCACCGGCGAGAATTTCAATAACACCTGCAAAACTGTAATTTTGCTTTTGATACAGAGCATGATGCACCATATGGCAGCCCCAAGCGCGCATTTTACCCCAAGCATTGAGAACTGCAACCTTTGCAAACGTAAAAGGCAAAGTCTCGTTATCTTGGGTCTTCACATTGTCATAAAGAGCTCTGAATTCACTACAAATTTCAGCTACATAATCCATAAAATCAGGAAATTCTAAAGCGAGTTTGAGATAGCCACCATACCCAATTCGGTCTATTGGGCTTCGTAAAATTGCCCTGCGGGCGGTTAGCCAGTTTTCTCTCGCTTCCTGAGCAGGGTTCCCGCCGGGGTGAAAAGTGTCGGGGAAAAAGTACGGTAAAAAACGCCCCTCTGTGTATTTTACCCCTTTGATATCAGTTATAAGGCGAGTTGTGCTTCCATTGCCTACACTTCCCACCACAGCATCAAGCCCTATGGAGCTAAACTGCTCCATAAAAGGCTCAGTGCCGATGAAGTGATCGCCCAAAAACATCATTGCTTCTTTTTTAAACTCATGGCATATATCGACCATCTCTTTGGCAAGCGCAGCAACTTCACGGCGCTGAAATGCCATAAAATCCTTAAATTCTTTAGATGGTATGCGGTATTGATTGTTGTAATACCCTTGATCGATGATAAACTCAGGGCGAAATCTGTAACCGACTTCATCTTCAAATTGCTTTAAGATGTAAGGGCATACGGAGGCGGAATAGCCATACCAATCAACATATTTTTCGCGCTTCAGTTCATCAAAAACTAAAGTAAATTGATGAAAAAACGTAGTAAATCTGACAACATCTACATGAGGATTATCCGTTAAAAACTTTCTCAGCCGCTCCATAGAGTAAGCCTTTGTCTTAGGCTGGCGAACGTCAAAAGTAATTTCATGCGGAGCATCCTGCCAGTTGTTTACAACTGCATTATACATATTCACAGGATCCCAAATCAGATAGGCAAGGAAACTCACGGTGTATTCGTGAAAAGGTACAGGGCGCAAAATTGTCACAGCACCGCTTTTGTTGCAGTAATCCCACTCGCTTTGATCGAGCGGTTTTCCGATGGTTCTGTCTATGACCTCCCACCAACGCTTGATGTCATCAAAATCATTGATTTTCATAAGCTCATCACTTATGCCGCGAAGCAGCGGAATTGTCAGCACATCGTTACTCGTAGATGTGTAAAAGTTCGTCATGATATAACATTGTTGCACTTCGTCGGGATTTGCTTTAGCCCAAGCATTATCTTTGCGAGTCGTGTAGTAAGTTGCATAAATCTTAGCTCCGCTAGCTTTTAGCTGAGTTGGAAAAGCCGTACCATCGCAGTCTCGAAGCGCATCGCCACCCCATTTTTCAAGCACCGCTAAAGTTTCATCTATTACATCAATATCCGTGGGTATTGTAACTCTACCTTTCGTCATTTTTCTACACCTCGTCCTTCTGTGTTAGCAGCTTCCGATCGGTACTATTAATATTATATCGGTGTGCATGAAAACTACAAGGCTAAATCTTGAATCTTTTTGAAAGTAATTGTGGGGTAAAATAAGCTGCAAAAACCATTGAAACCACTAGACAAAATGCACAAAATGTTGTATGATAAGATAAAGTCCATATTTATAACATTCTAATTAGTATAACTATCATTAATGACGAAAAAAAGGAGGGTATATTATGCAATCGGTAGAGAAGTTGAGCTTTGTGGAAAGGGCGAATAAAGCAGTGAAGTTATTTCTGCTTCGAGCGTTTCGCAGTTTAATAATTGCGACTATTGCCATTTTAGTACTGTCCGTGGTTACCGTAGTCGCTACGTACTTTATCCAAGGGTACTTATCGACATCATATGTTGTTACTACAAACTACATCGTAGGTGCCTTAATAATTGCATTGGGTGTCTTTTCTTTAAGTTCACCATTGTCGAGGACCGGAGGTGCCCGAAGCGCAGCGGTTGATGTAAAGGTATTTAATTTGGTTAACAAAAACATAAAGGACCATGAGAGCGGCACGAGCAAACTTCTTTTCCTCGGATTTAGCATTGCCTTGTTAACCAGCATTATCGATTTAATTATGGGGATGTTTGTATAGATTTCTAGGAATTTTCAATCGACTCTAGTGTAACGTATTTTAAATAGCTGGACTTTAATTGTGGCAGTTTTTTGCGACTGGCTAGGAGAAAAGCCGCGGAAATATCCGGATATTTCAAGGTTTTTCGACAAAGGCAGACGTAAAAAGATGCCGCAAGGAAAGGCTAGTTATTTGGAATATGTTGCGCTAATATAAAAGCAACCGCAGCTTCCATCAGCTCATCCCTGCCTTCCGTTATGCCTTGTATTGTCCTGTCCACACGAATATCAGGCGAAAGTCCGATGCGCTGAGTTTGACCACCTTCGGGGGTATAAATTCCAAGACCTGTGAACGTCATGACAATGTTGCCCGGCAAAGGTAATATTGTAACATTTCCGTTTGCTCCAATAGAATTGCTTCCGATGACAGTTACATTTGCCCCTGTGCGCAAACTCATAACAAACCATTCTGATGCGCTTAGAGATTGCTCATTCATTAGTAGCACAACAGGTCTATTATAAGAATATTCAGCAAGTTCTCCGAAGCCAAAAACAAAGTCGCCAGTGTATTCGAGAGTCAAATTGTCTGCAAATTTACCCGGAACGGAAATTGAGGGAGATGAGATAAGTGCAAAAGGCTCATTTTCAGTTAAAATGAGTGCTGCCAGCGACCAGTTGACATGGTGCCAGGGATACTGACGCAGGTCAATAATAAGTCCGTCCGTGTCGTAAAAATTTCGCATAATATCGTGAGCTTCATTATCTTGCGACAAATATCGAGGATTGATAAGACCGATATTGCTTTCGAGAAGAACACTGCTTGGAAGCGGATTTCTCTGAAAAATTATATTTTCATCGATTGTTTCTATTTGCAAACTGAGCGTAGTATCACCACGCAATACCTCAATGTCAGCTATTTCGTAGTGAGAATACAAACCCCAATAAAATGCGAAATATGCCAATGCTTTCTCTTCGTTGGGAAAAGATAAAAATTGAAGCATGTCTGCTGTTACATCGTTTATGCCTGCTCCATTTATGCTTTTAATTATATCGCCAGGTAATAGTTCACCATTTAGAGCTGTTGCACTTTCCAAAACCAATAGATAACCTTCCGCTTCCGTTAACCATATGGGTACAAAGTAACTACCAAATCTATCTTGATAAAAATCAGCAACTCCGGTAATGGTAGAATTTGCAAAAGCGATATGTGCATCGTGCAGATGCATAGAAAGTGATGCCAGAGCAAGCTCATAACTGAGCCTGTCAGACCCTTCAAGCATTACCACTATATGCTCTGCCAGCAACTCATGCCAACACCTATCCAATATGTCTCTGTATGGAAAATAGTATTCCATAGCGTTCCATAATCGAAAAAGCCCAAGCAGGCGGTATCGCATGTCACTGAAATCCATATGTTCATGGAACTGCTGATTGGTGAAAACGCTGTTATTAAGATTGTCAAAGTAAACGGGGGCGTTTTCACGGTTAATCGACGGAATTGCATGAAACCGCGAAAGCCGTTCATATAATGGCAACCCAAGATAAGACTCATTAATCCACGATAAATCAGCCATTTGGCGATAATATGTGCCATTGTCAGCTCTAATGTCAACCGCCGCGTCAATATTAACCTCAATGTCAAAATCGAAAATAAAAACATGTTCATCTGCCATTGCTTCAATGTACGCTTCAAAATAAGGAAGTCCCGCTTCGTCTATTTGTATATGCAAGATAACGATATTGTCGAGAAAATACAATCCTAACAATAAATGCCAATAGGCTTCCAGCAACTGACCTTCGTTAGCCAGATGCATAAAAGTATGAAAAAAACCAGAAGGCATATTTAACTGCACTTTTGCGATAACATAGTCCGAAGTCACCGCAGCCACAAATTGCTGACCATCGAAGCCATCGTCACCCAAACCTGCAAACCAACTATATAGTATGTCGTTTACATCATCGGCATCGGCTGAATATATAATGGGTATCAGGTTGAGCAACTCTTCATCCCAACACAGTTTACCGCTCAGAAAAACGGGATGGGTATATTTTGCAAAACCCCAAACCTTGGCGAGTTTTGCGAGGTTTTCTACAGGCATTGATTCAGTTTCCGGCTGAATCTCCGAAGCCGTGTCTGATTGTCTATCGCAAGCAACAAGAACAATTATCATAATAAATACTATTAATAAAGCTGCTACTTTTTTCACACCAACACCTCCGATTATAAACAATTTATTAGCTATCATTCTTCGATTCACACTACATGTGTCAATACGAGCGACAGTCTACCCATCCCCCTAACATAACTATACCAATTATATCAAAATATACTCGATATTACAACTCTAAGTACAGCAAATTCTCCAGAGCCTTTAATGAAAATGCTGTTGACAAATCCCCCCCACTAAATTAGAATTAGAGCATGAAGTATTTGTATTATCCCGGTTGCACATTGATGACTAAAGCGAAAGAACTTGACAGTTATGCTCGCAAAGCACTTAACGCACTTGATATCGACTTTATCGAAGTCGACGAGTGGCAATGTTGTGGTGCTGTTTATCCGCAGGCTTCCGATGAGATTGCCACTCGGCTCTCATCTGTTCGTGCGCTTGAAGAGGCACGGCGCAAAGGTTGCGATTTACTCACTCTGTGCAGTGCTTGCCACCATGTTATGAAGCGTGTTAATCACGATATGGTTACTAATAAGGACATTCAAACCAAGGTCAACAATTATTCCGAGTTTGACGTGCCCTATCTCGGCGAGACTAAAGTTGTGCATTTTATGGAACTTTTGCGTGATGTTGTTGGCTTTGATACCGTCAAGTCTCGCGTTACAAGCCCACTCGCTAAGCGCAAGCTGGGTGCCTATTACGGTTGTCTCCTACTGCGCCCCGGAAGCACAATGATGTTCGACGACCCTGAAAACCCTTCTGTCATGGAAGATTTTCTCAGGGCAATTGGTGCAGAGCCTGCTATCTACTCCTATCGCAATGAATGTTGCGGCGGTTATATGTCGCTAGATAACGAAACTCTCACGCAGAGCCTCTGCCACTCCGTGCTAAAATCCGCTTCAACAAAAGGCTCAGAGGGCCTAGTAACCGCTTGCCCGCTTTGTAGATACAATCTCGAGAAAAATTCAATAGACGACAGCCCGAAAATCTACTATTTCACCGAACTCCTCGCAGAAGCTATTGGGGTTAAGTAAACATCGGAAGGGTTTATAATAAATATGCAAACTAACGAATTAGCCATGAGAGACGAGGTTCTGCTTATTAGCGGAACTGACTCAAAAAAATGTATGGGATGCGGAAAATGTTCCGCCACCTGCCCTGCTTCTTTGAATATGGATATTTTGCCTCACCGTTTTGTTCGGTATGTGAGCGATGGTTTGATTTCAGAGCTTATAGAGTCTGAGACGCTTTTTCAGTGTCTCTCTTGTTTTGCTTGTGTCGAGCGTTGCCCCCGTTCCGTTGAGCCTGCCGCTCTGGTTGAGGCGGTACGACTTCTTGTCATTCGTGAACGCGACAGCAACATTTTCGACCCAGAGCATGTATCAAAGGCGATTTCTATCGATGAGGACATTCCCCAGCAACTTTTCGTAAGTATGTTTCGGAAATTTCGCAAATAGTCGACAATTTGTTGAAATAACGCGATATTATAATAATTTTGAGGTGCAAAGTGCGTAGAATTGGTGTTTTTGTCTGCTGGTGTGGCAGTAATATTGCCGGAAAGGTTGACATTACTGCTGTGGTCGAAGCCGCTCGGCTCGAAGCCGGGGTTGTTTTCTCTGCCGATTATCAATATTTATGCTCCCAAGCAGGACAGACAATAGTTCAAAACGCTATCGAAGAACATAATTTATCAGGAATTGTCGTCAGCGCCTGCTCCCCCCGTATGCATGAACCCACTTTCCGCAAAGCCGCAGCGGCAGCGGGACTTAATCCATATTTAGTTGAAATGGCAAATATCCGCGAGCATTGTTCTTGGGTGCATCGTGATAAAGAAGAAGCCACCGAAAAAGCAATAGTTCTCATGCGCGCCGCAATTGCAAAGCTTATATTAAACACCCCACTCTTCCCCGGCGTCAGCGGTGTCACCAAACGCGCACTCGTCATCGGCGGAGGAATTGCAGGGATTCAGACAGCTTTAGATATCGCCGATGCAGGATTTGAGACTGATATTGTCGAAATTTCTCCCACTATTGGCGGAAAAATGGCACAGCTCGACAAAACTTTTCCAACTTTAGACTGCAGTGCCTGCATTTTGACACCAAAAATGGTCGATGCCGCACAGCATGATAATATCACACTCTACACCTACAGCGAAATCGAAGAAGTTTCAGGGTTTGTCGGGAATTTTACCGTCAAGATTCGGAAAAAAGCTCGCTCAGTAAACTCGGAACTTTGCAACGGTTGCGGTGATTGCATAATAAAATGCCCCATTAAAAAAATCAAAAACGAGTTTGATTTAGGACTTTCAAATCGAACTGCTATCTATACACCATTCGCCCAAGCCGTTCCGAATGTACCTGTTATCGACCGTGAAAACTGCACCTATTTCAAAAACGGAAAATGCGGCTTGTGTAAGAAAATTTGCGGTGTTGGCGCTGTCGATTTTGAGCAAACCGATGAAATTATCGAAAAAGATTATGGCGTTATTGTCACCGCCACAGGCTTCAGACCACTTTCACCCGAAAAGTTTGGCGAATACATGTATGGTCATTCGTCCGACGTTATATCGTCGCTCGAACTCGAACGCATGATGAACGCCGCAGGTCCTACTGCCGGTAATGTTATCAGGCTTTCAAATCAGGAGAAACCCAAATCCATTGTGTTTGTGCAGTGCGTAGGCTCCAGGGCAGACTCTGCCACCGGCAAGTCATATTGCTCCAAAATTTGTTGTATGTATACAGCAAAACACGCCATGCTCTTGCGCGAAAAATACCCCGATACCGAGGTCTACGTTTTCTATATCGATGTCAGAACACCCGGCAAGAATTTCGACGAATTTTACCGCCGTGCCACCGAGCAATACGGTGTCAAGTATATAAAAGGCATGGTCGGCAGAGTGCATGAACATGATGACGGGCGGCTTTTAGTTCGAGCCAGCGATTTGCTGGAAGATAAGCAAATTGAAATTATGGCAGACTTGGTGGTGCTAGCCACTGCCGTAGAAGCCGAGCCGAGCGGTCGCGCACTCTCCACAAAACTCACAGCAAGTATGGACTTAAATGGATTTTTCTCAGAATCTCACGCCAAGCTGCGCCCCGTTGAAAGCCCCACTGCAGGGATTTTCCTCTCCGGCATGTGCCAAGGTCCAAAAGATATCCCCGAAACAGTAGCACAAGCAGGTGCGGCGGCAGTTAAAGCACTGGGAATCTTAACCAAAGATAGCCTGGTCGGAAACCCCTGCGTAGCAAGCTCATCAGAGCTCATGTGCAACGGATGCTCGTCCTGCGAGCGAGTTTGCCCCTATAAGGCTATCGACTTTGCAGACAAAGAAGTCTACAACCACGGCAAACGTGAGGTTCGCAGAATTGCACAGGTCAATGAAGCAGTTTGCCAAGGTTGCGGAGCTTGCACAGTAGCTTGCCCCTCAGGCTGTATGGACTTAAAAGGCTTCACCGCAGGACAAATAATGGCGGAGGTAGATGCAATATGCAGGTAAATAACACAGAATTTAGACCTCTTATAGTCTCATTTTGTTGTAACTGGTGCAGTTACGCAGGCGCAGACCTAGCAGGCTCAAGTAGGCTGGAGTACCCCGCCGAAGTTAAAATAATCCGCATCCCCTGCTCATGCCGCGTAGACCCACTATTTATTCTCAGAGCGTTTCAAAGAGGCGCAGACGGAGTCATAATAAACGGCTGCCACCCCGGCGATTGCCACTATTCCACAGGCAACTACTACACTCGCAGACGAATGACGCTACTTTTCAGTATGCTTGACTATCTCGGAATCGAGCGCGAGCGCACAAAACTTGAGTGGGTTTCCGCATCAGAAAGTGCTAAATTTGCCACCGTGATGAACGAATTTGTAGAAACTATTCGTGAGCTTGGCGAAAACAAAAGATTGGGTGATATTCGATGCAAAGAATAATCGAAAACATGAAACAAAAAAGCCATGAACTACTGGAAAGTGGTGCAGCCACCTCTGTTTTAGCATGGAAACAGGGCGATTTAGCCTATAGTAGTTCGCCCGCCCTTTTTAACAGCTCTGACGAACTCGATAACATGCACTACGACGGATTTTGTGGAAGTAACCTAAGTAAATACCTGATAAATCAAGGAAAATCCGAGGGGAAAACGCTGGTATTTCTAAAACCCTGCGACACATACAGCCTAAATCAGCTCCTAGGCGAAAAACGTGTAGACAGAGAAAAAGTTCACGCAATCGGCATAGACTGCAAAGGCAAACTGGACATAAACAAACTAAACGAGCAAGGCATCAAAGGCATATTAGAAATAATTGACGACGGTGAAAATCTAAAAATAAAAACGCTGTATGGCGATAAAACCTGCGAAAGAAAGTCCGTTTTATTAGAAAAGTGCCTAAGTTGCAAAGGTAAAGAACATAAGATTTATGACGAGCTAATTGGTGATGAACTTTCAGCAGAAACCTCAGAAGGCGACAGACTCTCCCAAATTATTGAGCTGGAAGATAAAACACCGGATGAGCGATTTGCGTTCTGGCGCAGTGAACTATCAAAATGCATCAGATGCAACGCATGTCGTGACGTCTGCCCGGCCTGCACATGTAATAAATGCGTATTCGAAAACCCACAATCAGGCATAGCAGGCAAAGTAAATGCCACAGAATTTGAAGAAAACCTATACCATATAATACGTGGCTACCACGTAGCAGGGCGCTGCTCAGATTGCGGAGAATGCACCAGAGTATGCCCACAAGGCGTACCACTACACCTAATAAACCGCAAGTTCATAAAAGACATGAACAACTTCTACGGTGAGTTCCAAGCAGGAGAAACAGCAGAGTTAAATTCACCGCTCCTAAGATTTGATTTTGACGATATCGAGCCGAAAGAAAGGTAATAGCCATGCTTAAATTATCTTTATCAAGAATAAATGAACTCTTTGCGCTTCTGAGTGACGAAATGGAGCTT
>Ga0209755_10006127_pt1 | contig 13411 bp, 10 predicted proteins | sample TergutCo191P1_FD_187301 | JGI IMG/M metagenome (GOLD analysis project Ga0209755, IMG submission 187301) | Cornitermes sp. P1 segment gut microbial communities from Petit-Saut dam, French Guiana - Co191P1 (SPAdes) (version 2) | ecosystem: Host-associated > Arthropoda: Insects > Digestive system... | reverse complement strand
GGGGGGGGGGGGGGGGGCCTCGGAGCTGGCCTTGCCGATGCTTTTTCCGGACGTCACCTACAGCTTCTACCCGACGTACGCCAGGCTCTGGGGCGTGCCGTTTCGCGCAGTCCCGCTGCGCGGCGATTTCGCGATTTGCGCCGAGGACTACGCTGGCCCCTCCGGGGGGGCGGCCATCCCAAACCCGAACGCGCCGACCGGGATCGCGCTTCCGCTCGGGCAGGTTCTCGAGATGGCGCGGGGCCTTGAGGCGCAGGGCAGGGTATTGGTTCTCGACGAGGCCTACGCCGGGTTCGGCGCCGAGTCGGCGATTGGCAGCATTGGCGGGCACCCGAACCTGCTGGTGACGCGGACGCTTTCCAAGTCGGGATCCCTGGCCGGGCTTCGCGCCGGGTACGCTGTCGGCAGCGAGCCTCTCATAGAGGGCCTTTGCCGGATGCGCGATTCCTTCAACTCGTACACGGTTGACAGGCTCGCCATGGCCGGCGCTGCGGCGGCCGTTTCCGACGCTGAGTATTACGAGGAAACCGCGCGCATGGTGATCGCCACCAGGGAGCGCGCCGCGGAGGGCCTGCGCTCGCTTGGCTTCGAGGTTTTGCCCTCCGCCGCGAACTTCGTTTTCGCAAGGCCGCCGGGCATTGGCGGCGCCGAGTTTTTCGCCGAGCTTCGCTCCCGCGGAATTCTCGTCAGGCATTTCGGCGGGGGGCGCGCGGCCGATTTCCTGCGCGTGAGCATAGGGACGGACGGCGAGATGGACGAGTTCCTCGGCAGGTGCGGGGAAATAATCGAGGCGCGCCGCCGGCGGGCCGCTACCGCGAGGGCGGGCGGCGGCGCGGGCTAGGCGGGGCATGGCGCGAGGAGGAGCAGGTGAGGATAATCAGCGCGGGCGAGTTCGACGCCCACTGGAAGGGCCGCGCGGAGCGGCAGGGCGGCGACGCGGCGGCGGTCGAGGCCGCGGTGCGGGCGATAATAGCGGAGGTTCGCGGGGGCGGCGACGCTGCGGTGCGGCGGCTCGCGGCGCGGTTCGACAGGAGCTCGCCGGAGCGGCTTGAGGTTCCGGCCTCCGAGGCGCGGGCGGCGCTTGCCGAGATGCGCGCCGGGCGGCCGGAGCTGGCGGAGGCGCTTGCGCTTGCGGCCGGCAACATCAGGCGCTTCGCGCTCATGCAGCGCGAGCAGTTTTCGAGCTTCGAGCGGGAGATGGCGCCCGGGCTTTTCGCGGGGCAGCGCGTGATCCCAATCGAGCGGGCGGCGATCTACGTCCCCGCCGGGCGCTTCCCGCTTTTCTCGTCGGTGCTGATGGGGCTGATTCCCGCGCTCTGCGCCGGGGTGGGGGAGGCCGCGCTGGCCTCGCCGCCTCTGGAGGACGGGCTGCCGGATCGCAGCGTGCTGGCGGCGGCCGCCGTCGCGGCGCAGGCCATGGAGGCCGATGCCAGCGGCGGCGGCTCCCTGCGCATTTTCGCTGTCGGCGGGGCGCAGGCGATCGCGGCGCTGGCCATCGGCACCGAGACGATCCCGCGCGCGGATCTGATCGCGGGGCCGGGGAGCAAGTACGTTGCCGCGGCCAAGCGCATTCTTTTCGGCGAGGTCGGCATAGACTTCATCGCGGGCCCCAGCGACGTGCTTGTCGTGACGGACGGCGCCGGCCCCGGCGCCGCGGATCTCGCGGCGGCGGACATGATAGCGCAGGCCGAGCACGACCCTGACGCGCAGGCCGCGGCGCTCGTCCCCAGCGCCGAGATGGCCGGGCGGCTCGCCTCCGCCATCGAGCGGCGCCTCGCCATGCTTCCCTCCCCCGAGGCGGCGCGCGCCTCTCTCGCGGCGAGCGGGCTCGTCGTCGTCTACAGTTCCATGGAGGAGGCGGCGAGCGTCGCCAACGCGATAGCGCCTGAGCACCTGGAGCTTCACGTCGAGGGCCCGGAGCTTTGGATGCCGCTTTTGCGCAACTACGGCTCGCTCTTCGTGGGCAGCCTGGCCGCGGAGGCGCTGGGCGACTATTCGGCGGGCGTGAACCACACGCTGCCCACCTCCGGAAGCGCGCGCTTCACCGGCGGCCTTTCCGTCGGCAATTTCCTCAAGGTCGCCACGACGCTGCGCTGCTCGCCCGGCGAGGGCTTCGAGGCCGCGCGCGCCGCCGCCGAGATCATGGCCCGCGCCGAGGGCCTTGAGGGCCACGCGCTCAGCGCCGCGGCGAGGAAGGCGTAGTGCCGCGCGGCGCGAGGGAAGGCCGCGCCAAAGGCGGCGCTCTTGCATACCCCGCTCGCTCGCGCCGCTCCGGCGGCCTTTCGATCGGGATTAACCTCTTCCCGACCGGGAAGCGCTGCCAGTTCGGCTGCCCGTACTGCGAGGTCTTCCCCCCGCCCGCCGGCCCCGCGATCTCGGCGCGGCCGGCGGCTGAGGCTCCGGCGGGGAATGCCGCGCAGATGGCAGCGGAGGCGAATGCGCCGCCTCAAAATGCGCCGCCTCTTGAGGCGCGGTCTTTTGAGGCGCCGCCTCTTGAGGCGCGGCATTCCGAGGCGCCGCCGCCGCGGGTTCCCCTGGCGCGGCTTGAGGCCGAGCTTCGCGCCCTGCTTGCCTGGGCGCGGGAAAGCGGCGAGCCCGCCATGGACGTCTGCTTTTCCGGCGCCGGCGAGCCCACGCTCTCGCCTGATTTCCCCGCGGCGCTGGAGCTGGCCGCCCGCGCCCGCGCCGAGGAGGCGCCGGGGGCGAAGCTGGTGCTGATCACCAACGGCGCCGGGCTTTTGGAGCCGCGCGTCTTCTCCCTGCTGCGCGGGGCGGCGCGTGGCCCTGAGGCGCTGGACGTCTGGCTCAAGCTGGACGCGGCGACCCCCGGCTGGCGCGAAAAGATAAACGCGACGAGGATCCCCCACGAGGCGCTGCTCGAAAAGGCCGCCGAGTTCGCCGCCTGCGCCCCTGTTACCCTTCAGGCGATGCTCTGCGCCGTGGACGGCGCCGGCCCGCCGGAGGAGGAGGAGCGCGCCTGGGAGCGCCTGGCCGCCGGCATCGCCGCGGCGGGCGCTGGGAACGTCCGCGCCGCGCAAATCTACGGCAAGGCGCGCCCGTCGCCCGGCGACCCCAGGTCTTCACCCCTCCCCGCCGAGCGCCTCCATGCCCGCGCCGAGTCCCTGCGCCTGGCGCTGGCCGCCCTGTGCCCCGCGCTTCCCGCCCCGCTCCCGGTGCGCGTCTACCCGTAGCGGGCGGGGCCGCGCCGGGCGGGCTTTCGCTGCGGCGCCATTGAGGCGATCGCGCGGCTGGCCGAGCCTGAAGCCGCGGCGGCGCCGGGGAAGCGCCGGCTGCGCAGAGCTGCCCGCGCGGCGCTAGACGAACAGGATCTCCGGCTCCAGCTCGAAGCCGGTTGCCTGCCTGACCCTGGCGATGATCTCGTCCGTAAGGGCGCGGATGTCGGCGGCGGTGGCGCCGCCTGAGTTGACTATGATGTTCCCGTGCCATGGCGCAACCTGCGCGCCTCCGACCCGCAGCCCGCGAAGGCCCAGCTCGTCGATGATTTTGCCTGTCGGCTTGCCGAAGGCGCTGCTGTTCTTGAAGGCCGATCCGGCGGAGGGGAGGCGGTAATGGCCCTTTTCCTCGCGGTCGCGGCGGTAGCCGTCCATTTTGGCGCGGATGGCTTTTGGCTCCCCTTTTTCCAGGGCGAACGCCGCGCGGAGGATCAGCGCCCGGCTCCCCTGAAACGGGCTGCACTTGTAGCCGAACTGCGATGGGCTGGCGCTCATGCGGAAAGGCGCCTCCCCGTCCGGATAGCCGATGCCCTCGACCTCGATCAGCGCGTCTGAGGCTTCCCTGCCGTAGCAGCGCGCGTTCATCCAAACCGCCCCGCCTATGCTGCCCGGCATTCCTGCGAAAAATTCCAGCCCGGAAAGCCCCGCGGCCGCAGCCGCCTCGGCGGCGCCGTCAAGGCTCGTCCCCGCGCGCAGCCTCAGCGCGGCGCTGCCCTGCGCATCCGCCGCCCCGCCAATGGCGCGCGGCTCTCCCGGCTCGCCATGCCCGCCCGGCGCTTCCGCCCCGCCAATGGCGCGCGGCGCTCCCGGCTTGCCAAGCCCGCCTGGCGCTTCCGCCCCGCCAATGACGCGCGGAGCTCCCGGCTCGCCATGCCCGCCGTGCGCTTCCGCCCCGCCAATGATGCGCGGCGCATCTGGCTCGCCATGCCCGCCCGGGACGGAAATCCCGTCCTCGCCGGCCCAGCCGCCCATGTCCAGGACTATTCCACGGATTCCGCCGTCCGCGACGACGATGTTGGCGCCGCCGCCCAGCGGGAAAACGGGAACGCCCTCCGCCCGCGCCTCGGCAAGCAGCGCCGCGGCAAAGGCCGGAAAGCCCTCGCCGGAGGGCCGCAGCAGGCACTGCGCGGGCCCGCCGACCCTGAACGAGCAGCGCCCGGCCATCGGCTCCCCGTACAGGGCCTCGACGGCGCAGGGGCTTTTTTCCAGGCACCTTTGGACGATGCACCCGATTTTTTCCCTCGCCTCCAACGCCTCCAACTTCGCGCCTTCCCCCGCGGCCTACCGCCCCCCGCCGCCGGCCGCTGCCTCGCCGCCGGCGCTGCCGCCGCCCGCGCCCGCGGCTTTGCCGCCGCCCGCGGGCTTGCCGGCCGCGAGCCGGCAGAGCTTTTTCAAAAGGCCGATCCTGCCGAGCAGCAGCCAGTACAGAAGCGCCAGCGCCAGCAGGATTGGGATGCCGTATATCGCCAGCCCTATCAGGAAAACCGCGGCGCCGGAGAGAAACCTGCCGAAGCCGCCCAGCAGGCTCCCGATGCGCTCGCCAAGCCCCGGCCCTGCGAAGGCGCCGGGCGGCGCAGGGCCCTCGACGGAAAGCGCGACGATGGAGTGGCTGACGCGGTCGTCCAGGTGCCGCAGGTCGCGGCCCGTTCCGTCAAGCGCCCTTTGCAGCTCGGCTATGCGCGCCTCGACGGCGAGAATGTCGCTGATGCTTGCGGCCCTTCCCAGATAGCCCCTGAACGTGGCCAGAAGCTCCCGCTGCGTTTCGAGCCGGCCTTCGAGGTCGAAGAATTGCAGCGTCACGTCCTCGGCGCTTTCCGTTCGCTGCAAAACCCGCCCCATGCCGGCCAGCTCCGCGAGGAAGGATGGGAGCGTCTCCGCTGGGACGCGGATGGTGTGCCGGCGCATTGTTTCGCTTGCGGTGGAGAATGACGAAAAGGCGCCGTGGCGCTCCTTCATCGCGGAGATTTCGCCGTCCGCCCGCTCAAGGCATTCGACCCTGACGCGCATGTCGGCGCGCCGCGCCAGCATCCGCTGAGCGGGATCGGCGCCGCCGAAGCCGCCCTCATGCCCCCCGCCCGCGCCTAAGGGCGGCGCCTGGAAATCTTCGGGCGGCATGGCGGCCGGGGCGCCGGCGCCGTCCGGAGCGCCAATGTTCCTGAAAGCCATCGGCGCGGCATGCGCTTCAATGCCGGCGCCGGCCCATGCCCGGGCGGGCTCGGGCGCGGGAAAGCCCGCCTCGGTCCTGACGGCGGCAAAGGCCGGCGCCGAAGCCCTGGCGCCGCCCCTCGATCTCAGCTCCTCGAATTCATGCGCCTGATGCGCGGGGCTTCTGCCGCAGCCAATTGCAAGCGCCGCCGCCAGAAGCGCCAGCGCCGGAAGCTTTCGCGTTTTCATGGCTTCGATTATACCCCGCCCGCCGCCGCCGGGCAAGCGCCGGCTTGCGTCCCGGCGCCTGCGCATTCGCCCAAGGCGGCGCCCCAGGAGGCGGCGCCTGGGCTCGGCGCCAAGGGAGCGCCCCAAGGAGGCGTCGCCTGCCCGGCGCAATTTTCCCGCCTGATTTGCCCCGCGCTTCCCTAGCGGCGGCGGCTTTTTTTTGCTAGACTGCCGCTATGAGCGCAAGCGGCGAGGGGCCCCCCGGGGGCCCGGCGAAAAAGGCGGCATTCGTGGCGGTGGTTGGGCGCCCCTCGGCGGGGAAGTCCACGCTGATAAACCTGTTCTGCGGCGCCAAGGTGTCGATTGTCAGCGCCGTCCCGCAGACGACGCGCGACGCCATCCGCGGCATTCTCACTCGGGAGGAGGGCCAGCTTGTCTTCGTCGACACGCCCGGGCGCTACAGGTCGGAGAAAAAGGGCAACAGGAAGCTGCGGGAGATATCCAGCCAGGCGCTGGGCGATTCGGACATGGCGCTTTACGTCCTCGACGCGACGCGCCCCCCCGGCCCTGAGGAGGAGGACATCGCCGCGCTGCTTGCGCCCCATGCCGAAAGGGCCGTCGCCGCGATAAACAAGATCGACGACCCCGGCGCCGACGCCGGGCGGGCCCGCGCCTTCCTCGCCGAAAGCCTGCCAGGCCTTGCCCCGGCGCTCTGCCTCGAGGTTTCCGCGAAAACAGGCGAGGGGGCGAAGGCGCTTTCCGATGCGCTGTTCGCCATGGCCGGCGAGGGCGAGCCGTTCTACGGCGAGGGCATCTACACCGACCAGGAAGTGGATTTCCGCATTGCCGAGATTGTCCGCGAGCAGGCGATCCTCCGGCTCCAGCAGGAGCTGCCCCACGCGCTGAGCGTCGAGGTGGCCGACGCCCAGCTTTCCGCCGCCAAGCCAGGCCCCGGCGGCGCCGCCGGCGGAGGCCGCCAAAAGCTGTGGGCGCGGGTTTTCATCTCCGTCGAGCGCGAGTCGCAGAAGGGGATTGTCGTGGGCAAGGGCGGCGCGATGATAAGGGAGATTCGCCTCGCCGCGCTGAGGGAGCTTGCCCAAATATTCGACTGGAAAATCGAGCTGGATCTGCGCGTGAAGGCCGCCAAGGGCAGCCGGCGCTGAGCGGGGATATCAGGTCCTCGCGAAAATCCTTCTGAAAAAGCGGGCGATGGCGCCTAGGATGCGGCGGAAAAAGCCGGGGTTGCGCAGGCGGTCGAGGCTCCTCGTCGCCTCGGCTATTTCCTCGATGCTGAAGTCGTGGCGCTGGATGTTTTCCTCAAGCTCAAGCTCAAGACGGCCAAGCTCGCTTGAGTCTTCCGAGATTGCCGCGCCGATGTTGCGCCAGCCCAAAAGCTTTGCCGCCTCGAGCCGGCGCTGCCCGGCTATGAGCTGGTTGTCGCTGCCGATCAGGATGGGGGTGATTTGGCCGTGGCGCTTTAGGCTTTCGGCCAGCGCGGCTATGTCCCCCATGTCCTTGCGGATTCGCTTCCTGACCTTGATGTCCTTGATCGGCACCTGCATGGCGGCTTTCTCCGCGGCCCGCTAGTCGAGGAAGGGGTTGCCGATGGGCAGCGCAAGCTCCTGCGCCGCCGTTTCCCTCGGCGCCTCCGCGGCGCCGGCTTCCTCTCCGGCCGATCCTGCCTCCTCCGCCAAGCCCGCGCCGGCCGATCCCGCGCCGATTCCGGCAGCGCCGCCGCCTGGGCCCGCTGCCCCTGCGGCAGCCGCGCCCCCGGGATCGCCCTCGCCGCCGAGCGCCTCGGCCTCAGCGGCCGCGCTTTCCGCCGGGGGCGGGACTGGGGGGGGAGTGGGGGGAGCCGGCGATCTCGCCGCCGGCGCCGCGCCTCCGCCGTCAAGCAGCGGGTTGCCCATGGCCCACGAGGCGGGCTCGGGGGCAGGGGCGGCGCCCTGCGCTCCTGCGCCGGATGCCGCCGCCTGGGCGGGACTTTGCGCCGCGGCTGCGGGAAGGCCCAGTATGTCGAGGATGTCAAGGAAAAGGTCGTCCGGCAGGGCTGGCATGGCCAGCGAGCCAAGCGCCGCGCCGTCGCTGGCGGCCAGCGCCCCGGAGCGTATGTTGCCCATGGCCGCTGTCGCCGGCGCCCACTCGGGGGCGCCGTGCGACTCGCAGAGCCGCCCGGGCGCCGTGCCTTGCAGGAAGGGGAGGGTCACCGTGCCGGAGCAGTGGGGGGTCGCGAGGAGGCCGGAGGAGGAGCATACCGTGACGTACGCTATGCCGGTCGCCGGCCGCGCGAAGTCGCGCCTGGGAAGCCCCAGGTGTATCTCGCGCATGTAGCTGCCCCAGACCGGCCCGACAAGGCCGGCGCCGGTGCCGGCCTGCCCCAGCGAGTTGCCCGGCATGTCGAACCCGATCCAGATCGCCGTGGTGTAGTAGGGGCTGTAGCCGACGATCCAGGCGTCCGCCCAGTTCTGCGTGGTTCCGGTCTTGCCGGCAATCGGCATCCTGAACGGGCCCTCGTCGTCCCTGAACTCGGTGCCGAAGTGCCTGGCCGCGTTGGCCATGGTTCCCTCGCCGGTCCTCTGCATTATCCGGCTCATGATGTACGCGTTCTGCGGGCTGACAACCTGGATGTTTCTCCTGCGCCGCTTCTGCTCCAGCATGTCGCCCTCGGGGTCGAACACGACCCTGCCGTTCCTGTCCTCGATTCTGCGGATGGCGATGGGCGTCACCTCGCGGCCCTCGCTGGCAAAGACCGAGAAGGCCCTTGCCATGCGCAGCGGCGAGGTCGACGTTATGCCCAGCGCCAATGGGTACACGCGCGGGAACATGGCGCGCTTCTGGGCCTCGCTGGTTATGCCCAGAAGGTCCGCCGAGCGCCTGATAGCCGCGTCGAAGCCTATCGAGTCCAGCACCTTGATGGCCGGGATGTTGAGGGACACGTTCAGCGCCCTGTGCATCAGTATGCCGCCGCGCCAGGTGCCGCCGAAGTTGATGGGGATGTACTGGGTGCCGTCCTCGTTGTGGAACACCACCGGGACGTCGTGGATGAGCGAGCCGGCTGTAACCTGCCTGGCGTCTATTGCCGCCGAGAAGTACAGGGGCTTGAACGCCGAGCCTGTCTGCACGTTTGCCTGGGTGGCGCGGATGAACTGGTTCGTCGGCCCGAACTCGGAGCCGCCGACGACCGCCGTTATGCGGCCGGTGTGGTTTTCGAGGGTGATGAGCGCCCCCTCGACTATGTTGCGCTCGGCGGCGCGGCGCACGCTGTCGAACCCGGCCGCGGTGATCTCCCGCAGCTCCGGTATGCCGAACATCAGCGCCGCCACGTCAACGACCGGGTTCACGGCCTCGGTGTAGCGCGCCACGGCCCTTCGCCTGTCCTGCTCGGCGGAGGCCGCGTGCACGCCGCCAAGGTCGAACTTCAGCGAGAGAAGGTCGATTATGGGCATGTAGGCGCGCTCGGCCCGCGCTATGCTGGCGTCGCGCGACTGGCGGAAGTTCCTGTTGGCCCTCTCAAGGCCCTGCGCCATGTACCTCTCGGCCGCCTCCTGGTGCCGGAGGTTCAGCGTCGTGTGGACGGTGAAGCCGTCGCGGAAGTAGTCCATCTGGCCGAACATCAGGTCGTCCAGCTCGCGGCGCACCAGCTCGCTGAACCACGGCGCCCTGTTTGCCGTGCCGGTCAGGTACGCGCCGACGTCGGCGCGGGTGTGGTCGAAGTTGTCCCAGAAGTCGTTGAACGACGCGTCGGCCTCCTCGCGGGTGGCGAAGCCGAACGAGACCATCCTGTCCAGCACGAAGCGCTGGCGGTTCATGGCGACGTTGGGGTTGCGCAGGGGGTTGTGGCGCGTCGGGCTGGAAAGCTGCACGGCCAGGATGGCCGACTCGGCGAGGGTGGCCTCCCTGGCGCTGTGGCCGAAGAAGTACCTGCTGGCGGCCTCCACGCCGAAGACGCCCGGTCCCATGATCATGTAGTTCAGGTATATCTCGAGTATCTCGTTCTTGCTGTAGCGCCGCTCAAGCTGCAGCGCCCACCATATCTCCCAGGCCTTCCTGCGGAACGTGCGCTCCCTGGGGTCAAGGAAGAGCTGCCTGGCCACCTGCTGGGTGATCGTCGAGCCGCCGCCGCGGTTCACGCGCTGAACCACGCCAATCGCCGCCCGCGCGGTGCCCCTCACGCAGAAGCCGCGGTGGTTGAAGAAGTCCACGTCCTCCCGCGCGATAACCGCGTTGATAAGGTGGCGGGGAAGCTCGTCAAGCGGGACAAGCTCCCGCCTTTCGTCCGCGGCGAACTCGGTTATGAGCTCGCCGTTTATGTCAAGGATTCTGGTGGGCAGGGCGGGGTTGAATTCGTCGAAGTCCTCGCGGCTTCGCACGTTCGACGTTTCCGCCAGCGTGAACCCAAGCGCCGCGCCGATTACCGCCGCGACGATGCCGGAGAAGGCTGCGAGAGCCGCGACGGCCGCCCTGGCGCCCAGGGATGCCTTTCCTCGTTTTCCCATGCATACATCCTATCGCAAAAGGCGCGGAAAAGTCAATACGCCCGCGGCTCGTTCCGCTCGGCGCGCCACGCTACGCGGGAGCAGCGCCCGCCGCCCTTTCTTTCGGGGGGCGCCGGGCATTGCGCCGGCGCCCCCCGAAAGGGCAAAAAAAAAAGGCCGGCTTGCACCGGCCCATGCCCCTTGAGGCATGCCTTGCATATAGTGATTTGGGAGGGGAACTATATGCCCGACATTTTTACTATCGGCGGGCCGCGCGGCTTTCTTTAGCCGAAAATTTCGCCGCCCCGCCGATTTTTCCGAAAAGCGCCGCGCCTGCCGCCTCGGGGCCCGCGCGCCTCAGTTGCTTTCCTCGATGTCGATGCCCAGGGTCAGCGCTATCCGGTACGTCCTGCCGCGCTGGACCTTGATAGTCCTCGTTATGGTGTACTCGCCGAGCTGGAACCTCGCCTCGTGCACGCCGGGCTCGACCGGGATGGGGTCGCCGCCGCGGAAGATGGGGCTGTTGTTCAGGAAAATCAGCGTGTGCTGCGGGGTCTCGAAGAAAATCAGCGGGGTGGGGTCCTGCAGCTCCACGACGAGGTCCGTGACGCGCGCCCTTTCGACCACGAAGCGCCGGCTCTCGTTGCGGTAGTCCTCCGAGACGACGGCCAGGTGGTGCTCGCCCTCGCGCAGCACCTGCTCCTCGGCGAGGCTCTCCACGACGGCGCCGTTGATCAGCACGGTGAACGGCCTGCCGCGAAGCTGCTCGGGGTAGCGGGCGGTGATCCTGACGGCGCCCTCGTCGCTTAGTATGGGCCTGGCGCTGAGCAGGAACGACATTCCCTCGACCTCGGCCCCGGCGCCGCGCTCGGGCGAGAGGCCGAAGAGGAGCGGGAACGACGAGGGGAGGGTGACGCCAGAGGGCACCGTGGAGTAGGGCCCGGTGCGAAGGCCGTGGTTCTCCCGCACGGGTATCTGGTAGACGGTCTGTATCCTGCCCGGCAGGATCTCGCTGGCTATCCTCCTGCCGGCCAGCTCGCTGGCGCCGGGCGGGGGGATCCTGTCGAGGTCGGCGTGGGCCGTCACGGCCAGGCTGCCCTGGTGCGCGAACCACGTCGGCGGGGCGGATATCCGCACCTCAACCCCCCTGAAGAAGCGCGCGCCGCCCTCCAGCCGTATCAGCGCCGAGTCGCCCGGGCTTATCCAGACCGAGGAGCCCTCCGGCGCGTCGGCCGAGAGGCTCAGGACGCCGGCGACGGACGCGCGCAGGCGCTCCGCCCCCGCCGCCTGCGCCGCGGCCGGCAGGAGGCACAGCGCCAGCAGGAAAGAGAAGGCCCTCATGTCAGCGCCTGAGGTACCGGCTGGGGTCGCGGGTTCGGTCCCCCTGCCAAAGCTCGAAGTGAAGGTGGGGGCCGGTGGACTGCCCGGTCGACCCGACCCAGCCTATCAGGCTGCCGGAGCGCACCTCGGCCCCCGGCGCCGTCCCTATCCGCTGCATGTGGCCGTAGAGGCTGATCCAGTTCCTCGCGTGCCTTATTCTCACGAAGTACCCGAGGACGCGGTCGTAGCCGGTCTCCGCGACCACGCCGTCGGCGGCGGCGAATATCTCGGTGCCCATGGGCGCGGCCAGGTCGATGCCGCGGTGAAAGTGCGCCCGCCCGCCCAGCGGGCAGGCCCTCATGCCGTAGCCGCTGGTGACCCTGAAGCTGCGCAGGGGGAAGCGGAAAAAGCCGGGGTTGAGGAAAAAGGCCCGCTCGGCCTGCGTGAACTCGTCGCCGGGGAAAAAGAGGAACTCCGCGCTGCCCGACGGGCCTGGGACGAAGACGGTCAGCGCATCGCCGCCATAGGCGGGCAGGCGCGCCGAGGCGAGCAGGCGCTCGAGGTCGGACTCGGGCTCGGCCGGGACGAAGATGCCCGGCGCCGAGGGCAGCAGCAGCGCCATCCCGGGGCGCAGATCGGCGCCGTTGCCCAGGCGGTTCAGGCTCGCCAGCGCCGACACCGGCATGCTGCTGCGCGCGGCCAGGGAGAGAAGGTCGTCCCCCTCGCGGGCGACGTACTTGAATATCGTGAGCGCCTCGGCGATGGCCTCGGCCGTGGCGCCCTGCCTCCTGCCCCGGCTGAACACCAGCCTGCGGTTCGCCTCGACGTCGGCTATGTACTGCCTGAACGCCTCGTCGCGGCGGTTCATCTGCGCTATGACCGGCAGCGCCCCAATCCCGGCGGCGCCGATCCCGCCAAAGCCGCCCGCTTGGGCCCCGGCGGAATCGGCGCCGCCCGCCGGGGCGCCTCCGGCCTGGGCCGCGGCGCCCCGCGCAAGGCACGGCAGAAGCGCCAAAAGCAGGGCAAGGGCAAGCCCCCCGCAGCGTCCGGCCACAAGCCCCCCCGTCTTACCCGGCTGAGATGGCATCCAGCGGGCAGGAGTCCACGCAGACCCCGCAGTCGCTGCAGGAGCCGGAGTCTATCTGGTGCTTTCCGTCCTTTTCCGCAATCGCCTCAATCGGGCAGGAATCCACGCAGGCTCCGCAGTTTGAGCAGTCGTCGCTGATTGTGTAGGCCATGTCGTACCTCTCTTAATTGTGCTACGGCAATGATAGCGCAGCCGCGGCGGAATTGCAAGCGAAGCGCCGGGCAATTCGGCGCTCCCAGGGCGCATTTGGCCGCCCGCCGCGCTTTCGCTTGACATTTTCGCCCGCAGGCGGCATGCTTCCTAATTGCGGGGCTTTGCCTTCGGCGCCTTGCCGGGACGGGCCCCGCGCATGCGAAATTCGGGGGATGCCCGAGGGGGAAATGGAAAGGCCAGTGAAAAAAGGCGCTTTTGCCGCGGCTCTGCTTTTTTGCCTCTGCGCCGCCGCCTTCGCGCGGGAGGGCGGCAGGCCCAGGCTTGCCGTGCTGCCGTTCTCGGGCGGCGCCGGGCATGAGGGGGAGGCCGTTGCGGCGCTTCTCTCGGCAAGCCCCGAAATCAGGGCGGCCTTCGCCGTGGCGCCACTCTCCGCCGAGCGCCGGCTGCAAATGGGCGCCTTCGCCGACTCCGACCTGGCCGCCGAGGTTGGCAGAATGGCCGGCGCCGACTACGTCCTTTTGGGCTCGCTGCGCCGGCTTGGGCGCGGGGGGCTTGTCGCCGCGGCGCTGGTGTGCGTGGAGTCGCTCGAGCTGGCCGCGGGGTACCACCGCGCCTACAGGACCTTTCACGAGATCCGCGCATTTCTGCCCTCCATGTCCGCGAGCCTCGCAGGCGCCGCCGAGGCCAGGCGCCGCGCTCGCGCCTCGGGGAAGCGCCTGCCCTCCCTGGCAGTCGCCCCCATCGCCATAGCCGCCGATCCCGCATCCCCC